>MDTE01157214.1_pt1 | contig 39449 bp, 30 predicted proteins | sample 811231 | NCBI WGS metagenome assembly MDTE01 (sample SAMN05326651, study PRJNA326480) | marine metagenome | isolation source: seawater | place: Indian Ocean: Red Sea | collected 2010 | reverse complement strand
GCAACAGCCGGAACCGATCCATTGGACACAGACTCTGACGACGATGGTGACGACGACCTCAACGACCAGTTCCCATTGAACTCGGCCGAGTGGGACGACACCGACGGTGACGCTCCTGCTGGTTCTGATGGAACCGGATACGGTGACAACAGTGACGACTTCCCAACCGATGCGTGTGCTAACGTGGACACTGACGGCGACGGACAGCCTGACACAATCATCAGCGGTTGCACGACAACTCTTACCGAGGACGTCGACGACGACGCTGACGGAGTCTTGGACACCTACGATGCGTTCCCATTGGATGCTTCTGAGACCACTGACACCGACGGCGACGGAACTGGCAACAATGCCGACACCGACGATGACGGCGATGCATGGCCAGACGCAGTTGACTGGGCACCTCTAGACTCTACCGAGTGGCTTGACTCAGATGGCGACGGAATCGGCAACTCTGCTGACTCTGACGACGACAACGACGGTACACCAGACGGATCTGACACCTATCCAAGGGACTACGACAACGACGGTTGGGATGATGCATGGGAGACCGCTTGCGGCACCAGCACCACCTCAGCCACCTCGTACCCTGCAGACTACGATGCTGACTCCTCTGGAGACTCAGGCAGCGTAGACTCAGCAGGTGCACCGAACGGAGTCAACCTATGTGACGCAGTAGACACCGACGATGATAACGACGGATACCTCGACCCAGTTACTCTGGCTACAATGGGAGGACAATACACCTCCTTCTCCTCGCTCACTGAGACCTTCACCCTGACATCGGGCAGTAAGTTGACAGTAACTCTGACTACCTACAGTTGGGGCAGCGAGGCTGGCTTGAGTATCAATGGAGTTGATATGGGCTCCTTCGGCAGCTACGGAACCTACACTTGGACCTACACCACTGCTGGCTCGTACACACTAGTACTGACTGACAGCTGGGGCGACGGTGGACAACTGGTCACCGCAGTCGGAGCAGAAGATCAGTTCCAGTATGACTACGAGGCATGGTATGACACCGATGGCGACGGACTGACCGACTACATCGATCCGAACTCGACCATCACAGCGTACACTACAGTACAGTTGTGCGGTTCTCAGACTGCAGGCGGACAGGGCGTATCTGCCGGAGGTTCCGGAGGCTACGCTACTGCAGATGGCAACATGTTGGCTGTGACTAGCTCTGATTCAACCGGTTCATCCGGCTACCAACAGCGCTCTTGCACCTTCACCCTACCAGCTGGAGAAGCAATGCACATAGTAATCCAGACTAAGGGCTACGGTTCAGAGGGACGAGTCTATGTCACAGATCCGAGTGGCACTGAAACCACATTCAGCGGCTTCAGCAGCTACCAGTTCTACACACTGAACTCCGATGGAACCAAGGTTGCTCAGGGTTCGTATGCAGACTCTGGTTCGACTGATTCCAGTCCAACATGGACTTCTGCTGGAACCTACACAATAGTATATGCTGACACTTGGGGCGATGGATGCAACCCATCCTCTTCAACTGGTGACTGCTATGTACAGGCGAGATACACATACATCTCAGGTACCACAGTCCCAACGGTTACAACCTACGGAACTCTGGTCGACGACGATGACGATAATGATGGCTTCCTTGACGTAGATGAGACTACCAACTGTGATGACAGCAGTGCATACGCTTCTTCCAGTGATCCTCTGGATGCATCAAGCACTCCAGCTGACATGGATGGTGACCTGACCTGTGACGCTCTGGACACAGACCGAGACGGTGATGGCTACGCCAACTCCGCCGATGTGTTCCCAGACGATGTCAACGAGTGGCTTGATACTGACTCTGACGGAACCGGTGACAACACTGACGACGATGACGATGCTGATGGAACCCTCGACGTCAATGACGCCTTCCCGCTAGATATCTGTGCAGACACCGACACTGACGGCGACGGTCAACCTGACACTATGACAGCAGGTTGCTCAAGCAGTTTGACTCTCGACGGTGATGACGACGCAGATGGAACATGGGACATCAACGATGAATTCCCATTGGATGCAACCGAAGACACGGATACTGACGGCGACGGAATTGGTAACAACGCCGACGCTGATGATGACGGTGACGGTGTCAATGACGTAAACGATCCATTCCCATTGAATGAATGTGCTAACACAGACTTCGATGGCGATGGCATGCCTGACTCATTCACATCAGTGGGCTGCGGCGATACTGTGGCTTCTGTCTCATTCGAGGCAGCTTCGACAGGTTCCCAGTACGTAGATACAGGAAACTCCTCGACGAACCATACTTTGGCTAACAACGCTGGAGAGTCTGATGTCAACTATGACCCAAGTACAACGCCGTGCATGACCACCAGCAGCACAGGTTCATTTGCATACGCTTCCACATACACCTGCACTACTACAGTTGCAGAAGGTGAAAGCATCATGCTACGAATCATTAATGGCTATACATTCGGTTTCGCTCAGAATGCAGCACTTGTAGGTCCTTCTGGCCACAATCTGTTCTCAGCCATTGGATACGCTACCACTGGTAGCACCTCTACAGCAGCACCTGTAGTCAATGGCTGGCTCGGACCATGGAACGAACCTGGTGACTATGTATGGACCCAAGGTGGATGGAGCGTTGCATCTCTTGCAATGTACACGACTGTAACTGGCTCTGATCTTGGATACACTGCCTCGTACATCAGTACCGGCAGCGTCGGTCTGACTGACGGAGACTACTTCGGTGTAACTGACTATGCTAGCACTGTCGGTTCATTCACAGACGGTGACCAAGGTTACCAGATGTCTGACACCGATGGAATTGCCCAGTTGACATTCGCCAGCGTCTCCGACGCTGACTCGGTCAGCATGGACATCTTCGTGCAGAGTACTGGATGGGAGTCCTCGGACTACATCACTGTCTCTTATGTCTCGGCAACTGGTAGCACATACCTGCTAGACACCAACGGATACGACATCGACACTGACTTCGGTACGATGGAAGGCATGTGGACCACAATCTCCGCCGATGTTTCCGGTGCTGGCTACCTGATGGTAGAGTTCGCATCGAACTCTGGCTCTGAGGCGATATACCTAGACAACATCATGTTCCACTCTGATGGCCTTGATGAGGACATGGATGACGACAACGACGGCTACAACGATACAGTTGACGACTGCCCACTTGACGCCAATGAGCATGTTGACTCTGACGGTGATGGCTACTGTGACGTACAGGACACTGATGACGACAATGACGGTACCTACGACTGGAACGATGAGTTCCCACTGAACCCTGACGAGCAGACCGACAACGATCAGGACGGAATCGGCGATAATGAAGACACGGATGACGACAACGATAACGTCACTGACTCACAGGACGCGTTCCCGAATGACCCGACTGAGTGGTCTGATCTCGACGGCGACGGAGTGGGCGACAACGCTGACCCAGACGACGACGGCGACAACGTACCGGACGACGAGGATCCATTCCCAACTGACGGTAGCGCTTGGGTCGACACTGATGGTGACGGCATAGCCGACTATACCGGACCACCTCCATTCGCTGGAGACTTCGAGGCCGGATCTCTAGGTAGCGGTTGGACTACCAGTGGTGACGAACCATGGTCGGTTGTGAGCTCCACAGCTAACCTTGGTGGAATGTACTCGGCACAGGCTGGCCCAATCACCCACAACCAACAGTCGAAGTTGGAGATAGTGGTCAACGCAGTCAACGGTACAGGATCGTTCGACTATGATGTCTCGTCTGAGAGCAACTGGGACTTCCTAGTCTTCTGTATCGACAACTCAGCTGGTTGTCTGAGAACCTCTGGTTACACAGCACGCTGGTCTGGAGTCACAACAGGAACATACACGTTCAACGTGGTTTCCGGATTCCACACATACACGTGGGTGTACTGGAAAGATTCCTCTGTAAGCAGCAATGCTGACACTGCGTGGATTGACGATGTCGATATCCCAGTACCGACTGGAATAACTAACCTTGATCCAGATGACGACAACGATGGTACTCTTGACGCAGATGACTTGGATCCATTGGACCCATGTATCGGTCTCGATACTGACGGCGACGGAATGGCCGACAACCTAGGTACGACGATGCTCAACGGCTCTGCTTGCGACCCATCGGACTACATGATTGACGACGATGACGATGCGGACACATGGTCTGACGCTGACGAGGCAACATGCGGAACAGACAGTTTGGATAGCAACTCCACACCAGATGACTTCGATGGCGACCATGTCTGCGATGTAATGGATGCTGATGATGACAACGACGGATATGACGACGATGTCGACGCGTTCCCATACGATCCGGGCGAGGTCAACGACAATGACAACGATGGAACTGGCGATAACGCGGATACAGATGACGACAATGACGGCGTCAATGATGGACTAGATGCATTCCCGAACGACGCTACCGAGACAGAGGACTTCGATGGCGATGGAATTGGAGATAATGCAGATACCGACGATGACGGCGACGGAGTAGACGACGCGGACGACGCATTCCCATTCAATCCAAGCGAGTGGGATGACACCGACGGCGATGGAATTGGCAACAATGTTGACCCAGATGATGATGGTGACGGAGTAGCTGATGTAGCAGATCCGTTCCCATTGGATTCGTCCGAGTCTGCTGACGACGACAACGATGGCATTGGTAACAACGCTGACACTGATGACGACAACGACGGATACGACGACGCTGACGACGCCTTCCCAGAGGATTCCACTGAGTGGAACGACATGGACGGCGATGGACAGGGCGACAACTCTGACGCTGATGACGATGGCGATGGTGTCAACGACGGTATCGACGTCTTCCCATCGGACTCATCGGAGTGGATTGACACTGACGCCGATGGAATCGGAGACAACTCTGACACCGACGACGACGGTGATGGAGTAGCCGACGCAGACGATGCGTTCCCACTGAACCCATCCGAGGATAGCGACCTCGACGGTGACGGTCTAGGTGACAATGCTGACTCTGACGACGACAATGACGGCACTGCTGACGCAGACGACGCCTTCCCAGAGGATGCATCCGAGTGGATAGACACTGATGGTGATGGTACTGGTGACAATGCTGACTCCAACGATGACGGCGACGATTACTCTGACGAGGTTGAGGCGAACTGCGGCTCGAACTCACTAGATGTCAATTCGGTCCCAGCCGACTACGACGGTGACGGCATCTGCGATCCACTGGACACTGACAACACTGATGGTCCAGACTACACGCCAGAAGAGGACACCCCTCTAGGTTGGAGCAACGTGGTACCGGGCTTCCCGGCACTGTTCGCTGCTATCGCATTGGTCGGTGCAGCCCTTTTGGGCCGCCGCAAGGACGACTGAGTAATCAGTCGGACATAACCGGGATCGGGGGCTTAGGCTCCCGGTCCTGGAACCAACCTTTTTGCTGTACTCTCGGCAATACTGATAAGGCGCTGCATTAACCTACTATTGTTGGCATGCCGGGCACTACTAGAGCAGAGATTAGGACACTGAAGGTGGGCCGCTATGTCTCATTGGAGGATAGCGCCTACAAGATCCTGAGCATGTCCAAGTCTAAGCCTGGAAAGCACGGTTCTGCAAAGGCTAGAATTGAGCTTGAAGACATCTTCACGGGGCAAAAGCGCTCCCATGTCGGAACCGTTACTGACAACATCAATATCCCGATAATTGAGAAGGGTTCTGCGATAATCACTCACATCCAAGGATCTGAAGTCCATGCTATGGACAACAAGACCTATGAGAATCTGATTTTACCTGTTGACTCAGAATTAAACCTCGAGCCTGGAAGAGAGATCCAGTGGATGGAAGCCATGGGCAGGTATCGCATCACGCGAGACCATTGATTCTCAATCTGACACTACTCTGCTTTCAGCGGAGAAGAAGTATAAGCGGCTGACTGTGACCGCAGACTAAGGGGCGTAGCATGTCTGATGTAGAGCGTTCAGCTTACAGACAACCGGTAACCCCCTCTGGATTGGAGGCCATAGAGAAGGGAACTCTCACTTGGCTCGACGAAGACATGTACAACAATCTGAATACAGGCCTTCTAGAGCAGTATCTCGAGGAAAAGAACCTTCAAGATTCCTTCGAAATCAGTCATTGGGATACGAGAAAGGTTCTGATTGGCATCCTCATCGGTGCGGTCTTCAGTGGTGTGACGGCCTATATCGGACTCAAAATCGGGCTTGCTGTCTCTGCTGCATGGTATGTTGCATATCTCCTAGGAATGGCACTGAAATGGTCACCATCGGAAGTCAACATCGCCACTAGTGCCACAACCGGGGCTACTCATGCATCAACAGGATTCATCTTCACATTCCCGGCGATATTCCTTTTGGCTTACTCGGACGACTATATCGTTGGCGACGGACATCTTATCTCATCTGTAGATACATTACAATTGGCATTCATAGGCATAATTGCATCTATGTTCGCTGGTTTCCTCGGGGTGATGTATTTCATCATCTTCCGGCGAGTTTGGTTAGTTGAAGATCCACTGCCAATGCCTGGATTCGAAGCCACTCTCAAGATGTTGGATATCTCTTCTGATGTGAGTAGTGGGGCGGCAGATGCGGCTAGAGAGTCTCTCAAGACAGTGGGACTTTGGACAGTTCTGACTATGGGATTCATGTTCCTCATCGACTATCCTCTAATGTGGGGCCGTAAAGTAGCACATATCCCAGGAAGTATTGCAGATTCACTTGCAATGTTGTTATCCGGGGAGGAATGGGGGCTAGCATCTATCTACACAGAGAGGTGGCTACATCAGCCTACCAAACTGGTTGACGGACATGCTCCATTTGGAGGAATCACTCCGTATGAGTCTGGCAATATCTTCTCGTACACATTCCTTGGAGTGGAACTCAGCCCCACATTGCTCGCAATAGGTTGGTTCATGAAGTTCAGAGTCGCATTCTTGGTCAATCTAGGTTCTTTGGTTGCTTGGTTCTATCTCGTACCTCTAGTTGTTCTTCTGGACACACCAGTTTACGATCCTGCATTGGGGCAGTACATCGAAATAACCGAGTATGGAGATATCTCTGCGCTGCCAGTTTACCCGATTGTACAATGGAAGGCTTTCGGCTCTATTGTCAAAACTATAGCAATCGGGGCAATTCTAGGTGGCGGAGTCTACGGATTACTAAAGATGGCCCCGACATTCGTCAACATCTTCGGCGACATCACTAGGGCCTTCACCGGAGAGAAGGGGGATGAGTTCATTGAAGGAAAGGGATGGTACGAGTGGCCTTTAGAGCACATTCCTATCTTTATGGGAATCGCATTTGTTGCGATGGTGACCATTTTCGCACTCGGCGGATTCCCGATTATCCCTGCCTTAATCTTCGCAATAGTTCTGCTTGCTACGACCTTCTTACTCGGAGCTATTGCGGTCAGAGTCATGGGCGAGACAGGAATAGAGCCTGTATCGGGGACTTCATTCATCGTTTTGCTGATGCTTCTGCTAGTTTTCCTCAATCTACCAGTAGGTCTGACAAACGAAGAGTCAGTGTTGATGGCACTAGTAGGGACCACCGTATTTGGATCTGCGATTTCTATGTCGGGAACTGTTGTTGGTGATTACAAGAACAGTCTGTATATTGGTAACAGGCCTTATCATATCTCCAAGGGCAACATCATGGGTGTTGTTCCCGGTGCAATCTTAGGGGCTGGCGTCGCAATTTTCCTGTCCATGCTATTGGCTGATGGAAGTATTGACCTTCTAGCCCCGCAAGCCAATGCTTTCGCTTCGTTTACCATTATTCTGGCCGAAGGTCAAGGTGACTGGTATGCATTGGCTCTAGGATTTGCCCTAGGTGCGTTTGCTGAATGGGCCACTGGCATGGGGACATCATTCGGTCTTGGCATGTATCTGCCAACTCCTGTGACATTCCCGATGCTCATTGGAGGGGCAGCCCGCGATTGGTGGGAGAAGAGGCGCCTGCTACCAAAAGTCGAGGAGATTCGACTATCAGAAGGCTCAGCAGCATCTGAGAAGAGCAGGGCTTTGATGCTACTGTTTACCTTCATGGTGGCAGCTGGAGCCCTCACTGGCGAGGCATTTTTCGGAGTCGAGTCTGCAGTGATGGCAGTAACGGATGAGCTAGAGACAGAGCAGGAGTATCTACCAGATTCCTGGACAGAGGACACCTATCTCGATGAGATGATAGGTGCTCCAGATGATGACTTTGGGCATGTCTTGGGCTATGCGACCTCTCGAATCGCATCAGATATCAGTGATGACAAGGAACCCTCTTGCCAGATACTTCCTGAATCTGTGATTTGCACTGAGACAATGAGTATCAAATCGTGGTGGCCTCAAGCGAGATTCGCAGGCTTCCTTGTGGTTAACATAATATTGGCCGGTTTTATCTTCGTACTATTCCGTGCCGCTGGGATTATCGGAGTAAAGAATGAAGGGAACGGCTCTATGGTAATGGATGCAGAGATTGCCGATTGAGATGTCGCAGATGGATGAAGGCAAGCCACCCCTATTCGCTTGGGGCATTCTATTCGTGGCTTTGATTGCTGTATCCAGTGCAGGTGTAGTGCTACAGTCAATGAGCGAAGTACCTCCTCTTCTAAAGGCCTCATGGAGGATGCAAGGTACTGCTTTGGTTCTGCTACCCGGATTCCTTTACCAGTACAGTCGTATTGAGGCAGGTACAGTAACATCGAATGACTGGGGCATTATGTTCGTATCGAGTATCTTCCTAGGTGCTCATTTTGGATCTTGGGTTTGGTCACTAGATCACACCAGTCTTGTGCATAGCCTTCTGTTTGTTTCCATTCATCCAATTGTACTAGTTTTACTCATGCCGCTAATGGGAATGGTAGTTCGTAAAGGGCACATCCTTGGCGTAGTAATCGGAGTAGCAGGCGCCCTCCTCTCACTGGGTGACATAGAGTCGGGAGGACAAGTCACTATGTTGGGGGATGCAGCTGCATTCCTAGGTGCTGCGACTGTAGTCGGATACCTATTAGCAGGTCGCCACCTCAGATCTGAGAGACAAATTCCAATCTTTGTCTATGCATTCCCAGTCACATTCGCAGCGGGCATCTGGCTCGCAATGGCTGCCATTTCTCAAGAGGGTGCCAGCGTTTCAGATACAATTCCAGAATTGTCCCTATTCGGGTGGAGCGACGCTGTTTGGCTATCTTGGATTGCATACCTCTCAATTGGACCAGGTTTGATGGGGCACACTGGAATCAATACCGTTCTACGTTGGATAGCTCCAATTACAGTCTCAATCACTTTGTTGTTTGAGCCGGTTGTGGGGGGTATTATCGGATGGCTTTGGGAGGGAGAGATTACTCTAGGGATGTGGACTATTCTGGGGGGCCCCCTGATGCTTGCCGGAGCAATCATGGTGACAATGGAGGAGTATTCCTCTGGAGTCGCGACAGACACTGATTGAAGAACCTCCAACCTTGCCCGACTTCATGGACAAGCCGGCCCTGTTCCTGACCAACGATGATGGCGTCGAAGCCAAAGGTTTGCAAGTCCTAATCAAAGAATTGCATTACAAAGGATATCCAATAGTCGTACTCGCTCCGGCAAGTGAGCAGTCTTGTTCTGGCATGAGACTCACGCTAAGCCATGATCTCAAGTTTGAGGATCGTGAGGACCTTGCTGAAGCAATTAGGAAACCTGACGGCCCACCACTGAGAATTTTTTCTCTTGACGGAACACCGTGTGATTGCGCCATTGTTGCTATGGATGGAGGGCTTCAAACATGGGCTCCTGAGATTACTCCCTCTATGTGCATCTCAGGAATCAATCAGGGCCCGAACTTGTCTGTTGATGTGTTACATTCGGGAACCGTCTCTGCTGCCCGCGAGGCATCCCTCTATGGTATGCCTTCTATAGCCCTCAGCCTAGCAACCTATGAACACTCAAATTTCGAGGAATCCATGCTCGCTATGGTTACAATCATTGAATCCTGTGTTACTAAACTTCCTCGCATTCCTTCTAATCTAGGTAGACCGGATGGAAGTAGAAGGGTCCCTGAAGGCTCAAACAGAGAACAACTAGTTCTTTCAGCATTTGCGAATGGAGATATGTTTCTCAATGTTAATTCTCCAAGGGTATGGGATGGAACCATTCGTACTGTCAGGTTGGGATCTAGGTGGTACCATAATGCCATCGATATGAGAGACACCGAGCGCTTTGGTGTTGCCTTCGAAGTTGGTGCAGCTACAATCGAGGATGAAGACATTCCAGATACTGACTGCAACGCCATCAACTCGGGCGCAGTAGCGGTAACTCCACTATCTTCATGGCCAATCAATCACCCACTTGGAATGAGTGCAGAAATGATGCAAACTGCAACAAATGCCGCACCATCTGGACTTCCCGAATGGCTATACTAGGAACTATCTAGGTGATGATGTACAATTGCAATGCAAGAATGTCCTTGTAGCCACTTTTGACCTACTGAGACCTTTTCACAATCTTTCATGAGACCGAATTCTTCCTTGGTGAACGGTTTATGATCCGATAGAACAAAACCCAATTCTCCTTCAAATGAGAAATCCTCCACTGCCCTACCCTCAGAATCCATGACGAATATTTTGCACCCATCATCAGACCATTCCTGAAGAGTTTCTCCAATACTTCCTCCCGAGTGACTAATGCCTCCTGAATACTCTTTCCAAACTCCCACAGGAGGCATACTACTTCTGACGATTGCACGAACTTGCCCGGCGATTGACCGCTCATCCGGATGAACGCCCCTCAGGGATCTACTGTCGAATCTGATTCTTCTGGAACCACTTCCTTCTAGGTGCAAAATAATCTGGGTGTCTTCTCTAATTCCATGTGAGACGAAAAGGGCTGTGTTAACTGCTCTTAGAAGAACATCTAGCCTGCCTGCGCCACCTGCAAGATCGTTGAGAGAAAAATCCCCCTTGGCAGGAACATCATGTCCTATTATCGCGAATTTGCGAATCAGGCTCTCACCCCATTTCCAGATCCATATCGTCGACATCCATCATTGATTTCATCTTGCGACGGAAGCTTCTGTCACCCTTCATCCCACGCATCATCTTACGACTGCGGTTCCATTGGGCCAGTAACTCCTTGACATCTTTCTCTTCTACGCCAGAGCCTCTAGCAATTCTTCTAATTCTACTAGATTTCAGCAGGATTGGGACATCCTTCTCTTCTTGAGTCATTGAATCCATGATGACCCTATATTTCTCGAGATTACCTTGCATCTGCCTCTTTTGAGCAGTACTCATACTGCCCATACCACCGAACATAGCATCAGGCAGGTGAGACAGCATTTTCTCCACACTGCCTATCTTACTCATCATCTCCATCTGGCTGTACATATCAGTCAGTGTGAATCTGCCAGACATTAGTCGCTGAGCGAGTCTGTTTGCCTCTTCCTGATCTAGGTCGCCGGGAGCAAGATCAATCAGACCCTTGATGTCTCCAAGTCCAAGTAGTCTTGAGATAAATCTGTCAGATTCAAACTTCTCAAGGTCTTGCACTTTCTCTCCTTCACCTATGAAGACGATTGGTGCGCCAGTAGCCGAGACAGCACTGAGAGCACCACCTCCTCGGGCAGTTCCATCGAGCTTGGTAACTATCGTTCCTGTGACGCCGACTAGTTGGTGAAAACTCTCAGCCACGGGGCCTGCAGCCTGACCTACTTGAGCATCAATAACTAGGAATCTCTCGGTTGCGTTTGCAATCTTTGCTATCTCAGCAAGCTCATCTCTTAACTCCTCATCTAGACTGTCGCGACCTGCTGTGTCGATTATCACAACCTCAGCATTTCCGATCGCTTTGATTCCATTGCGAACAATAGTAGCAGCATCCTTCCCTCCTGGCTCTCCATAGACATCCACATTGGTTTCTTCTAGCAGTTGCTTGAGTTGCTCATAGGCTCCGGGCCTATGCACATCAGCTTCTATGACTGCGACTTTTACCCCGTGCCTACGTCTCCACCAATCTGCTAGTTTTGCTGTAGTCGTAGTCTTACCCTGTCCGTAAAGCCCTACCATTAGTATTGTTTGGTTATGTGGCATTATCTCCCGTGGACTTCCTAGAAGTCGAACAAGCTCCAGATAAATCAGATTCATAGCATGGGTTTCTAGTTTGACTCCTGGGCGTGGCTCTTCTTCCAGAAGGCGTCTTTCTATTCTCTCTGTGATCTCTTTGGACTGTCTGACGTTGAAATCGGCTTCCAACAGGGCCTTGCGTAGAGATCTACTCAGCTCCTTAGCAGACTCTTCATCCACCTTACGCTTACCCCTCAGTAGGCCAACGGAACCCATTATGCGTCGCTTTAGCCCATCCAGCGCCATACTCACGGGTCTTGATTGTGTGGTTTGAACGTTATCTGAGGCGTGGGGCTCAAAGCGGATGTGCCATGGGCAATCGTGGCAGTCGAGTTGTGGCAGACACAAGTCGCCTTCGCAATCGGACTACTGGGTATCTACGGCGGTTGGAAGGGTACAATCTCCAAGATGACAGGTTTCTACGACTTAGCCGGGGCTGTGAAGCACCTAATCTACGGCATAGTTGTAGGTATGTTACTAGCAGTATTTGTAGACAGAATGATATTATCTTCGATTATCCTATCATATCTCAATATATTCGGAGCCTTCACAGTTGCCATACTGATTGCTGCAGCTGAATCCGCATTCGTACTATTCCTACTCACTCGCTCTAGGACTGCTTCATTGCGAGCTTCTCCTCCATTCGGGTGGTCTTTGGGCCTAGGCATTGGATCAATGCAGGCTTGTGTACTGATTTTCCGTTTGTTCGATGAGGAATTGGCATATTCAGACTATTCGGGTGTTAATGCAATCAGTCTATCCCTCGCCATAGTAATTGCTCTTTGTTCATGCCTAGGGCACGCTCTTTTGGCCTGCTGGCAAGGCGCAGAACTGCTTGAATCGAATAGATTGCGCCCATTTGTTATGTCGACAATCTATCGCGCTGCCCTGACAGTCTGCCTAGTTCTATCCATATTTACGCCATTTACTCTCATTGCAGTCTTGCCAGGCTTGGCTTTAGCATGGAATAAAGCACAGTCAAATTGGCTCCCTTCGGGCATGACTCCTGCTGCAAAACAGGCTTTCAGACGCACAACTAGGCAATCAGAGAGGCACAGAGAGGCATCAGACAGTAGGATCAGAGGAGAGTACGTCGATTCGGACGAATAATCTCTCAATGCGGCCTTTAAGTCGGTTTCAGGCATACGAATGGCGCAGTATTATATTCGCTCTGCCGAGGGTTTCATCGCATGCGAGTAATTATTGCTGGGGCCGGAGAGATTGGCCGAGGCGTCGCAGCTGCCCTTAGGCAGGAGAGTAGGAGCGTAGCTCTGATTGACCCAAATCCCACGGCAATCATCGAATCACAGAGCCTCGACTGCCTACTGATTACCGGTAGTGCATTGTCTCGTGAATCATTGCTAAGGGCCGGCATCAGCGATGCAGAGATAGTCGTTCTAGCAACCAATGATGATGAGACCAATCTTCTCGGATGCTCCTTCGCGAAGAAGGTATTCGGAGAGCAAGTAGGGGACAAGAGAAGCAGTGGCCTGACCACGATTGCGAAAATTAGAGATCCTCTCCTCCTCGATCCTTCCAAGGGCGCGGGCCCTCTAGAAAATTGGTCTCGGGCCGATCATGTGGTCTGTGCTTCCGGTGAGATAGTTGAACAACTCGCTGCAGGCTTACTCGCTCCTTCAATTGATGAGATTCTGCCCATGGGTGGAACTTCTTGGATTGCTGTTTCAGAAGTTATGGATAATTCTCCTTTGATTGGCACTAAGACGGGACAAGTAGGCGAGATTTTTGTCGGAATTCCCTCGATCTATGCTATCAGGAACCCCGGGGAGAAAGGCCTCATATCCACAGGGGATGAAATCATACAAGAAGGCCAGATTTTGGCGTTCGTTTCCCGTTCAACGGACCAATTTCCTCAGATTACCAGAGCCGTAGGGAGGAAAGACGAGGATTTTCCAGAGAATGCCCAAGTAGCAATTTTCGGAGCCAGCAATTTCGGTTCAAGTCTGGCTAATCATTACCTTTCAAAGGGGTCTAGTGTCATTGTAATCGAGCCAGATCTAGACTTGGCAAACGAGTTGGTAGGATCTACAGTTGGGAACAGCAAGCGTTTGGATGTGATTCACGGAGACCCGCAGGACGAGGAGTTGTTGAGTGAATTGGGAATAGATAATCACGATATCGCAGTAGCCGCATTGGATGATGACAATCTTAACATCGCGATTTCTATGCGTGCAAAGGACAAGGGAGTCCCAAGAACCGGGCTCTTGCTCAAAGACAGAGCTCTCGTGGAAGCAGTCCACAGAATCGGCCTGACTCGCCCAGTTAGTCGAAGATTGGTGACAGTAACATCTCTTCTGAAGTCTATTCACATGAATGTTCCAGGGGCCTATCAAGTCATTCCACCCATGCCTTCCATTATCTCAATCTCAGCCGAAGTCAGCCCCAACCACTCTTTCGCAGGGAAATCTGTGAAGGAAGTCGAGAAGGCTATAGGTGCTAGGATAGTTCTAGTCGACAGGCACGACGAGAATGGTGAAGTCGAAGTCCTCAAGCCCCACACGGTTGAGACAATCGATGTCGACGATAGGATCTACTTATTCCTGTCAAAGAGCGATCTGAAGAAGGTTGAGAGGGCATTGGAGAACTAAAGATGCGTTGGGATGTCGTAGGTCTCGTTCTGGGTTGGACAATCCGTCTGATAGCGATTCCCCTGCTTCTAGTCTTCCTGTACAGCACATTTGTTGAGAATGAGGGCCTCGAATATGCGGCTATGACATATTTACCATCGTTCTTACTTTCACTATTTATCGGTCAGTCATTAGTATCACTAGCTGAAAATTCTGAAGCTTCATCAAGAGTTAGAGACAGAGAGGCATTCGCCTCTGTCGCCCTTGGTTGGATTCCTGTAGTTGCTGTAGGTTCACTACCATTTTGGCTAGGCGGTGTGTTCTATGGGCCGAATGAATTCGCTGCTGGAGATGCAGATGTTTGGGGAATGCTAGGAGGACTTTTGCATTCATGGTTCGAGTCAATGTCCGGCTTCACTACCACTGGGGCTACTGTGATTGACATCTCTACCAGCCCAGTTTGTGCCGATATGACTGTTGCTCAGGACTGCATTGGGAGCCAGAAAAGAAGCATCTTGGTCTGGCGCTCTGTATCTCAGTGGCTTGGAGGTATGGGAGTGATTATGTTGGGTTTGTTAATTCTGTCTAGAGTCCTCGGTGGAGGAATGTCGTTCGCTCGGGCCGAATTAACCGGCCCCACTATGTCTAGACTTGGGCCAACTCTTCAATGGACTGCAAGGCGTCTGTGGTTGATTTACGTAGTATTGACTTTCCTAGAGTTTGGGATGCTGTATTTCATAGGGGGCATCGGATTGTTCGATGCAGCCAACTACGCTCTGACCACCTTGCCATCTGGGGGTTTTGGCACTTCGGATAGCGGAATCATGGCTTTTGAGTCTGCTAGGGTTGAGAGTATCATCATGATTTTCATGCTTCTGACCTGTATCAATTTCAGCCTTCTGCACCTAGTCCTAGCCGGCCGTTCAAGAGAGGCATGGAAGGACGAGGAACTTCGAAGTTACCTACTCATCCTATTGGTCGCTTGGTTAGCTATGGCCCTGAACATCTACCTTTCGGGGATCGGAGAACTAGGTGTTGTTGAGTCCCTGAGGCACTCACTGTTCCAAGCAATCTCAATTTCCAGCACTGGGTATTCATCAGCAGACTTCACTGCATGGCCTGTATTCAGTCAGTTTGTTCTACTACTATTGATGGTCATTGGAGCTTCTGCTGGTTCTACAGGCGGAGGTCTGAAAGTGCTGAGAATAAGAATAGCATTTGAGTTGGCTAAGAGAGAGATTGTCAAAATCATTCAGCCTCGGCAGGTGGTAGCAATCAGGTTCAATGACCAAGTAATTGAAGAGAGAAAGGTTTGGATTGTACTAGGGATGATCAGTTCATGGATGGTTCTAGTTACAGCATCCATGCTCGCTATTTCATTGCTCGAACCATCACTTACAATGACCGATGTTCTCTCAATTTCCGTCTCTTTGCTGGGCAACACAGGCCCCGCATTGGGTGCTTTTGGGCCAACTGCAACCTGGGCCGCGCTCAGCGAACCTTCGATGCTTATTGCTACCTTGCTTATGTGGCTAGGTAGATTGGAATTATTGACTGTCCTAGTTCTTCTTCACCCTAGAACATGGTCAGGTTCTGACTGACTAGAAAGAGTCCAGTGAGTATTGGGTGCTTTCCCCATCATCATCAGGATTAGAAACAGTCTCTTCCTCTATCTGAATCCCTTCATCCATCTGCTCTTCATGATCCGAATCATACATCTCAATAAGTTTGGCAGCCTTTTTACGGCTTCTTGGAATTCCATGGAGTGCGAGATGTCCCACTGCCTCCAATCCCAGATGTTTGGAGATGGTAAAGTCCTCAGGATGCGCTCCCAATGACTCATCATGGATAGCTAGAAGGCTGGGCCACAGATCTTCCCGAACAGACGCCTTGCTCGCACCTAGTTCTTCAGACATTTGACTCACAACCGTGCTGGTGCGCCAAGACTCTGACCCCTTCCGCAGAAAATCAGGATAGCCTATGTATGGATCTGAATCAGGATCCCTCGCTCGGTAGGAAACCGCAGACTGCGAAGTCAGAACAGACCCCCAGTACCACGAGCGGAATGCCCTATTGACAAATTTAGTGGCTAAGGCCCTATCAGCCATGCACATTGCACTACTTATTCGGGATAGAGTATCTGAGTCGAAAACTGTTTGATTATTCCATGAGAACCAAGCCAGCATATCATCAGGATCCTTGTCCGAAGACATCAGAACCAATCCAGCTTCTTTCCCTGAGCCTGATTTGTATACCTCACGCATTGCTTTGAAGATATCAATCTGCGAATCCCTGACCGACACTTCAGTCAGCGAAGTTACGGCTTCAAGATCAATGTGATCTTCTTCAATTGCACAAATCGCTTGCAAGTCTCTAACCAATGCTCTGAAATCTCCCGGATTATCCTCGATGAGGGTTTCTAATGCGCCCGGGTCAATACTCCTGTGCTCAGAATCTAAGATTCTATGGGCTACTCTTCTGAGGTGAACCTTACCGACTCGGCTGAATCCTACCATCTCAGCCTTAGATAACAACCTGTCCCTATTTTTCTTCCAGCCACGATTCTTACCCCACAACCTCATGGGGTCGTTACAGGTCATGATTACAGGCTGTTGAGTGTTTTCTAGCAGGTTGATTAATTCAGCCTTGCCACCAGTGTCTCCCTTGAGCAAGACTGCATCTTCAGAAGGCTCCAGAGAGGACTCTATCTTATCGTCCGAGACTCTAGAGAAGCCCCCGCCCAAGTGATCTACCTCATCTAATAGAATCAGAGTCTTTGAATTTGAAGATCCTCCATCGGCGAAATTGTCGAGAGAGATATGTTGGGAGCCATGTGTCGCTGCACTCCTGATTGATGCTGCGTTTCGATCAGCAGAGGCGTTGAGCTCAATTACAGTCCAATCTCTCTCTCGCGCTACAGCACGAGCCAGCGTGGTTTTGCCGACACCAGGGGGGCCGGAAAGTAACAATCCTCGCTTTAGAGGGGAGCCACTTTCCCAGCGATCAAGCCACTGCCGAACCTTCCTCATATGTGTCTCATTACCTTCCATTAGGTCAAGTGAATCAGGCCGGTACCTTTCGGTCCAATCGTCGACGGTCTGCCCCATTACGCTGCAATGTCAAACAGGGCTCATAAGATTCGCGTTAGAACAATGCGCTGATTTCTCCCTTGGAGAGGTTATCAATTAGGTTGTCAACTGAGCAGCGAATCTGCTTCTGGTCATCTCTACGCCTAATTGTCACAGTCCCGTCTTCCATCGAATCGTGATCAATTGTAACTGCCCAAGGCACTCCTATCTCATCTATGCGGGCGTATCTCCTACCTATCGATCTAGAGGTGTCCATTTCACCTTTAAGGCCGGGAACTGAATTGACACGTGAAATTACATCTCGGGCAATTTCCATCATTCCGGGCTTATCAAAAAGAGGCAGCACAGCGACATCATAGGGGGCCACCCTAGAGTTTAGTCTCATTACTGAGTATGGCTCACCTTCCTTCTCAGTCTCTGTGAAGGCATGATCTAGAATATGCCAAACAATTCGATCAATCCCGAATGCGGGCTCAATTACATGAGGTGTGAACCACTCTCCGTGGACAGTGACCTCTTCAGTTCTCCTAGTTACCATGTCATTGGTAATCTGAACCGATGTGTTGTCTGAAAGTCGTAAATCGAATGGCAAATCATCGGGCATTTTGGTCAATTGAGATAGAGCATCAACCACATCTCCAGCCCGTCCTTTGAATGCCGGACCGATTACTGCTGAAATCGGGGCTAGAACATCTCTGACTTCATTACGGGGCTCAGAATACTGTCTCCATGCACGCAATAGTTTGGATCCACTTGCTTCTGCGTGCGACTCCAAGTCGTGACAGGTTCGATTGGCGATACCTACGCATTCCACCCAACCATGCTCTCCGTGTAATTCACAATCCCAGCAGTCATCAGCATAATGTGCCATTTCCGTGCTTGAATGCTGGCGAAAACGAACCTTTGATTGGTCCACGCCCACATTCACAAGAAATTCCATAGTTCTAGCTAGGAACCAAGCGACAGTAGGGTGACGAATAATGCTCTCTTTCAAAGCCTCTTCGTATGTCATAATACGTTCACCTACGTGCTCGCCTTCTGGGTCTGGAACCATCATTACAGGGTGTGGCCATCGAGATAGGTCTGGACATGGTGGCGATTCGGGGTCTATGAAGTACTCAAGCTCGGCCATATCGAACTCACGCAATCGAATCATTCCTTGACGTGGACTTATCTCGTTTCGATATCCTTTCCCGGTTTGTAAGGCCCCGAAGGGGAGCCTTTGTTTGAAGTGACGGAATAGAGCAGGATATAGCATAAACATTCCCTGAGCAGTCTCAGGTCTCATGTAGCCAACTCTGCCTCTGCTCATGGCTCCAATCCTAGTCGAAAACATCAGGTTCATCGGCCTGACATCAGACCATTTAGATTCTGAGCAAGCAGGGCATGAAATTCCCTGTGAGAGTAAATCTGAGACCTCATCAGCCGATAACGAATCAGGATTCTCATGTACGCTATTGAGTAAGTTGTCAGCCCTGAAAGCAGATTCGCAATTGTCGCAAGAAACCATCAAATCATTGAATTCACCGACGTGCCCACTTGCTACCAGAACAGCCTCAGGAGTCAGAGTGGGGGAATCCACTTCTACAATGTCCCCTTGACTAGTCCAGTGGTCAATCCAAGAGTCAACTACCTTTCTCTTGATTCTAGCACCGACGGGGCCATAGTCTACCAGTCCAGACACACCTCCGTAAATCTCGAAGGAAGGCAGCACTACGCCTCTCCTTCTTAGTAGAGAGGTCAGCCTGTCAATTCTCCTCTCGCTCATGGTCTTCGAGTCAGAGTGGAGACTTTCAAGCCATCCTAAGCGAGCAGTCTCTAGCGTTGATTGTACTATATCGACTGAATTACGAGAATACTTCATATCGACAAGGTTCTTACTTAGCTAGCATGTAATATTCAGAAGCATTCATTTATCCAACCAAACCCCTGACGGCCGTACAGTGAGGTAAAATGCCAGAAATTCAGTATATACAGGATAGTATGGACACCGAGGAACTCCTCGAAAACCTGTCCGCACCTGTTAGGAATTGGTTCAAAGAACGATTTCGTGATTTTACTGATCCGCAGAAGATCGCAATACCTCGAATTATGAACGGAGAGCATCTTCTTCTCTGCTCACCTACAGGTTCTGGAAAGACTCTGACTGCTTTCCTATCCATAATCGATGACCTAGTGAGGAAGTCATTGGATGGAACCCTCAATGACTCGGTCCAATGCATCTACATCTCTCCAATTAAAGCTCTTGCGAATGATATCCAAAAGAACCTCATAGGACCTTTGACAGAGATTCAGGAGAGATTCCTACCTAGCAGGGCCAAGGACATCAAGGTTGGTTTGCGCACAGGCGACACCCCGCAGAAGGAAAGAGAGAGGATGCTGAAGAAACCCCCTCATATTCTGATTACTACTCCTGAGTCATTGGGCTTGGCACTTGCTTCCAAGCGTTTCAGACCTCTACTGCAGGAGTTACGATGGTTTATCATCGACGAGATGCATTCTCTAGTGCCAACGAAGAGAGGCACGCATCTTTCTCTGTCAATGGCTCTAATGGACACGGTTGTCCCAACAAATGTACAGAGAATAGGTATCAGTGCCACCATGGAGCCATTGGAGTCTGTAGCAGAGTATCTTGTTGCAAGTGATCCTAGAGAAAGCGAAATGGAACCCCAGAGCGTTTCTATTGCGAAGATTTCAGGTTCCCGCGAACTTGACATGGATATCATTCTACCAACTGCTAGATTCTCTTCAACACCCGTCAAAGAAGTGCTCGATCACAATATAGACCGAATCAAAGAATTGGTTGAGGCGCATACGACCACACTCGTCTTCGTGAACACTAGGAACATGACCGAGACAGTAGTCCAGAGGCTGAAAATCGCTGGACTGGAGGGTGTCGAAGGCCATCATGGTTCAATGGATAAGACAATTAGACTCGATGTTGAAAATCGACTAAAGAACGGCCTTCTTAGGGCTGTTGTATCTTCATCCAGCCTTGAGATGGGTATAGACATCGGTTCAGTGGACTTAGTTATTCAAGTCGGGTCTCCAGGTTCAATATCTACAGCATTACAGAGAGTAGGGAGAGCAGGCCATCATGTTGGCGGCGTGCCAAGGGCACGTTTTCTTCCCACTTCCCCTCATGATCTGCTAGAACTAGTATCTCTGCAGAATGCCATCTTGCAAGGTTCGATGGATTTACTGAAGTTCCCTGAGAACTGTCTTGATGTACTAGCTCAGTTCACAATTGGCCTTTCCATCATCCGAGAGTGGGATATTGATGAGGGATATGAACTAGTAACATCATCCTGGCCCTATAGATCACTTCCATATGATGATTACATTGAGGTTCTTGATCTACTTGACGAAGAGCGTAGAATATGGGTAGATTGGGAGGAGAATCGATTCGGTAAGCGAGGTTTCGCACAGATGATCTACTACACTAACATCGGGACCATCGCACCTGACAATAACTACCTTGTATTCACTTCTGACGGAACTTTGGTCGGGCAACTTTCGTCCTCATTCGTCTCAAGTCTTAGGAACGGGGATGTGTTTCTACTAGGGGGCTCCACATACAGAGTCTCCAGTGTGATTGGTACTAGAGTCAATGTCTCTTCTGCTACCGGATATAGGCCAACAATCCCTTCTTGGACAGGTGAGGCCAATAGTAGAACCTTTGAACTCAGTCAGGAAGTTCTGTCACTTCTAGGGCATGTTTCTGTTAGGCAGCGCTTGGAGGATGACTCCAGGAATCTACTCACTGATGCTATCGGCCTCAATAAACCGGTTGCAAGTGCACTTTCAGAGTTCTTTGAAGAACAGGGTGCTATGACTTTCCAAGTCCCTTCTCTTGACAGAATCCTAGTCGAGCAAATCGAAGGACCTCTTCCTACTTACATCGTAACTACATGCAGAGGTCGAGCGTTCAACATGGCCTTGGGCTACTTGTTCGCTGGCATTGCTGCAGAAGATAATGTAATCGTACATGAGATTTCATTTGACGAGAATGGATTCATGATAAAGTTGAGCCACGAGGTAGAGATTTCACGCATTCCTCAGGTATTCCGGGCTGGTGACAGCATAGAGACACTCAAGAGATATTTGCTCGATTCTCAGTTATTCGCGAAGAGATTCAGAGAAGTCTCATCGCGAAGCATGCTCAACCCGCGCCGCGTGGGTGGCGATGAAGTCAGTCCCAAGCAGTTCCAGCAAAAGGCAGAACGCATAATGCAGAAACATCGTAAAATGGATGACTCGGTAATTGTTCGCGAAGTTGTCAACGAGATTCTACACAACGATCTAGATATGCGTCAGTTGGACGATTTCATCTCTAGAATGGACTCTGAGGACGTCCGTATAGTCCATCGCAGAGTCAAGATGCCTTCTCCACTCGGCATGACTCTATTCATGTCCTCCTTTGAGGATTTACTTTCACTCAGGACACGAGCTTATCTAATCAAAGATGTAGACCCGGAAATTCTCCGTCGTTTACTAGGAGCCAGATCGCTCGCAACAGAATTGGACGAGGAGAAGTTGGCTGATTATTATCAGTCCAAAGTATCAGTTCCCACTAATGCAAATGGCTTGCTACGATTGATGGACATGGGAGGTGGCCTAGAGCCAGGCCTGACTAATCCCCTATACAACGAAAAACTAAGCGGTATAGATGAAGATGAGATACGCTCTTGGGTTTACGAGTTGGCTGAACGCGGGTTGATAACCAAGATTCGAAACAGTGGACACGAGCAAATTGATGGGAAATGGTTCTCGAGCCGCATGGCGGATGTACACGGAACTCTGGGCTGCCTAGCCGTCGCAGGCGCTGCCGAGATGGATGACCTCAAGGACCTGTACACAGGTGGGCTGAATTTCGAGAAAGGAGTGGATTTCAAAGATGGAAAGCCTGCTAAATGGAAGAAAACCAGCCTTTCTGATCCTCTCGATTGTCTCAGACTCAAACTACTAGATATGCTAGGCTCAGAGGGACCTCAGACCTCAGATACAATCTGCGCGCGCTTACCGTTCCCTCAATCTCAAGTCGAAGCAGTACTACAAGAATTGGAGATGCGCAATCTCGTCACTATTGGATTCTTCAAACAGACCGATGAGGGAGAGTATATTCTCAGGATGGATGAGTATAGAATCACCGGTGGCAGCATTGATGTAGTGGATTACAGGACCCTACAGACACTTTTGCTTAACAAGTCATTTACCATACATGATGACCCAGCAGATGCCATAAGATCCTCCGTTCTTATTCAGAGAAGGGATGAATTATTCCATAGAGTAAACAACTACAGGTTCAGAGACTGGAAAGATATCAAGCATGATTCTGATGTGGTTAATGGAAGACTATTGCACAACAGGGTCGGATACACTCTCAAGAGCATGATTCCTATACTCACCGGACTTCGCAGTGAGCCATGGCTTGGCGATCTAGAGCAAGAACTTCTAGAAAAAATCCCAGAGAGTGGAATATCTAGAGTAGAACTGTTAGCAGATTATCCCAAGGGTAAGGAACACGCCCACTTACAACGCAGCCTCAAGGGGGCAATCAATAATCTTGAGAGACAATTGATTGTGTACAAACAGTATCAAGAAGTCCCCAATAGGAAAAGATCTCTGGCCACATTCCACAAGGTCCATGGAATAATCGACCCATTACCATTCGAAGATGCCTTAGTTGAACTAATCAACAGAATAGGTCCAATCAGACTGCATACTCTGAGATTCTTCGTTAGCCGTCCTGTAGAAGAATTAGCAGACACACTTAGGTCTCTGGAGGATTCAGAAAGAATCCAGAGAGTTGTTGCTCTACAGCCTGACCCAACAGACTACTATTCTTCTAAGGAGGACTCTGAGGCACTGATTTCTCCCCTTCCGGAAGACCGAAAGATGAGAATCCTATCTCAATCAGACCCCTTCTGCAGTCGATTCATCAACGAAATCCGTTTGATTCTGAAACAGGGTTGGTATCACCCTGTCTTCAAGGGAGTCGACCCGATTGGCAGAATCCTAATGTTTGTAGTCAATGATTATCTTGAGATTAAGGACATCAACATACCTCATTCATATTTGGATGAGTTCAAGGATGCATTCTCCGAGTTGCTTGAGAACTACAGAGACCGCCTTGTGGATGTATCAGTTTTACACTCATTCAACGGCGTTCCAGTGCACGACTGCGATGAGAACATTCAGGGAATACTCGGAGAACTCGGATTTTCTTCAATGGGTGATGGAGAGCGTTACATCAGAGGAGGGGTGGTCGAACCACGTTCCAGAAGAAAAGTCTACAGGATGCTGTTCAAACAGCATAGAATGCATCAGGACAGCAGGTTCGAGAATGAGACCATGGCCCTTGATCACCTAAGTGAGGTCAGAGACGATTTCGCTCTAAGAGGTCGTTGCGAGATGTTCCGTGTAGATTTACATTCGATGGCAGCAGCCCACCAATTGCACCAAGGAACCAGCCTTAGAGGGCATCAGGTCTGGGCCAAGTTCACACACTTTCAGCGTCTTCTAACCATTCGTAATGTAGTAGCATCTGAGGAAGATGAGGACATTCTCCAGTTCTTCAGTGAGCACAACGATCCTACAGTATACATGGATAGGCATGCAATGAAGAGGTCAGAGTTCAGGAAACTGATTTCTCCTTTGGTACGAAGTGGCCATCTAGTTCAGGACTATCGAGGCGGATTCAAGACCGTCACTCCATTTCCTGACGCCGACTTGTGGGAAGTAAAACGAGACTATCTCAGAGAATTGGTCAGCCAGTATCCAGTAGTCTCACTCAAACAGGTTGAGAGGCTTGCAGGATCTCCTTTCTCAGCAGAAGAAATTAGCGACGTATTGCATGAATTTGAAGAGGATGGGACCTTGATCAAGGGTTTCCTAGTGGACGATATGCAGGACATCTGTTGGGGCAGACAAGAGATGTTAGAAGACTCTGACTCTCTGCGCAAGACTCGCGATTTGGTCGTTCCTCCATCAGACAATCTGATCCATTATTTCGGAGGAATACTGAGGGAGAGATTCGCCTTTGGTTCAGCCTACATGGTTTTCCACAATGAAGAGCCGATTGCAGCATTCAAGGCAAACACCAGAGACGGCACAATCGAGATTACTGATTTTGTAGGTGATTCAGACCTTGAGAAGGAAGCACTCAGGGTGATGAAAGAATTCGCATGGGAGCATGATACAAAGCTGACAGGTAAGTTGTACGAGAAATTGCGTACTCGTTAGTCAGCCTGTAGATTTGCTAGGAGCTAATCCCTTTGGCAAGAGCCTCATGATATGCCGATGTAATTCTGGTAGCAAATCAAATAGAGCTAGCGCCATCAGGAACATAGCGAACAGGCTGGCCGCCTTGGCAGCATAACTATGTGCGAAATCAAACATCTCGATTCCCATGAATTTCCAATTCGGATAGGAGTCAGTAAGCCAAACTATCCCAGCGTTTCGGAAAGTGTTCAGGATATGGATTGTAGGAACAGAAATCAGTAGGGCGCGAACCCTGCGATTCCAATCGACTGTACGCAGTGCAACAATAGCTCCCACGAAGACAATCATTGATTGCAATCCAGAGCAAGCGAGAATGAAACTCACACTGACTAGGGTCCCATCTGAGTGCTCCAAAGGCACGAAGAACCCATTTTCACCTAAGGGCTCTGTGAGTATCCACCTATTGCCATTCCATTCCGAGAGTGGAATCTCTCCTCCACTGTGCAGGTCTACCATCATCGGACCCATTTGATAACTTCCAAGGCCTGCGAATTCTAACATAACCTCAGTGTTCCATGCAGTCGCGTAGACTATTGCCATGTTCAGGTTTGGAACACTGTATGCTATGAAATAGGGAATTATCGCCCAAACCACGCAACCACGGAACCAAACCAAAGCTTCAGGAGCATCTTCCCAGTTCCTAATCTCCCAGACTCCCAGTGTTATACCAAGGGGCAGAGCACCTGCAGTCATCAAAACCAATAAAGGGTCTTGGATTTCGACATAGTATGACGAGTGTAAGTACAGGAACAAGCCAATAGAGATCCATCCAAAAGCAGAGAAATAGGGGGCTTGGCGTAATTCCTGGCGATGAAAACCCACTGCAAGAGAGATTGCACCCAAACCGCAAATCAGTAGTTTGAGTGCCGATTCTGTGACGCCTAGTGCCTCGGCCAAATGTTTGACAAACAGCCCTAATGGCTCCTCCATGACCTGTTTCGGGTCATTAACCCGTAAATATGATGCCCTCCCCGGGGCAACTATGAGTGATATGGGATTTGACTTCAATGAGTTCGCAGATTCTTACATCTCAGACCTAAAAGAAACTCTAGATTCACTACCCCGCACTCCATTAGAGCAATTCTGGACATTGGTGGAAAGCGTCCATGAATCGGGCGCATGCATCCACTTCATTGGTAATGGTGGAAGTGCGGCAACTCCTTCCCATAGCGCAGGCGATTGGTCCAAGGAACTCTCAATCAGAACCATTTCGCATACAGATAATGTCTCTTCTATGACTGCATGGGCCAACGACACTGATTACAGCAACATTTTCGTTGGCCAACTCTCAACTTTTCTCTCTGAAGGAGATCTAGTGGTTGCATACAGCGGCTCAGGTACATCATCTAATGTTGTCAAAGGCCTAGAATTCGCTAACGAGAATGGCTTTTCGACCGTTGCCGTCACTGGTAATATCGATGGCTCAAAAGGTGGAGTTATCGCTGAAATCGCTGATGTGGCAATCGTCGCCCCTACTGGGTCGATGGAAAGAATCGAAGATATTCAATTAATCATCAACCATATCGTCAAGGAGGCCATTAAGGCTCACAAAGGGTTGTGATAACCTGCTTGCCCCTTGTAGAGACGAGGCCGAACTATTGGCGCCACTTTCTCTACCAGACATGCCCGAAGGTGTGTCATGGAATGGGAGTATTGCGTTTCTAGACCGAGATGGAGTAATTAATTTGGGTTCTGAGAATTATATCAACAAACCTGACGAAGTCGAACTTTTGCCAGACTCGTCCAAATCAATCGGGACGCTCCGCAGACTTGGCTACCGAATCTGTGTAGTGACCAATCAATCACCTATTGGGAGAGGACTCTGGACTAGTCAAAACCTAGCTAACATCCACAAACATCTGCAGGAAATGGTACTTGAAGAGGACTCCGATGCACACTTCGATCTAATTCTACATAGTCCATATGCTCCATGGGAAGGGGCTTGGGCACGCAAACCATTTCCCGGAATGCTAGAGGCAGGTAGGCAATTAATCGACAAAGCCACTGTAGATTCCAATCTATCTAATCTGCAACTTCTCTATGGTGATGATTGGGTCGATAGACCCGATGATTCATCATCATTCATGGTGGGTGATAGACAGGTCGATATTATCGCAGCATCCAGATATGGCATCAAGAGTTTTCTTTGCAATCCCGAACTGGGACTTAGCGGAGTAATGGAGGAGATAGTCTGATGTCGCGAGACACGGTTATAATTGGGCTAGATGACACCGACCACCCTACTTCAGGCTGCACTACAGATTGTTTCGACGACTTGTTGAATCGACTATCGAGCAGTGAACACGAATTCACTGTAGTCAGCAGACGATTGGTTAGGCTCTGGCCATTCGCCCCAAGGAGGACTAGGGGTAACGGCGCTCTTTCTGCTGTCATCGAATTGAACTCGAACTCTCACCTAACATTGAGAAAGGAGTGTGAAGTTTGGTTCGATGAGCTATTGGAGAAATCCAACTCCCTAGATCTCGAAACGACTCCTTCTTCTCCGGTGTTGATTATCTCTGATTTGAATGCCCCTTCGAAGTGGTACAGAGACGCAGTGACGGGCTTTGTCGAATTAGAATCGAGACTGGATGAGATTGAGGAGGCAGGGATGACCCTTCTCTCCGGCAAACGTAAGTGGGGGGCCATCGGGGCCAGTTCAGCAGTGGCATGGTCTCCGAAAAAGAATTCGACATGGGAATTAGTGGCTTGGAGAAAAGAAGAGAATATCGGTGTTGAGCGCGAAATCAATTCACAAGTAATTCGCGAGATGGAGGAAGGCCATCCAGATACTTTCGTTAATCGCGATCCAACCAAAGGCAAGGGCTTGATTGCACCAAGAACTCCCTGTCCAGTACTCTATGGAATTCGTGGCGACTCTCCTGAATCGGTAGAGCAAGCACATCAGTGGTTACAATCGCGTAATGATGTCGAGACTTCCTTAAGATATGCAATTCATGTGACAAACCAACTCTCTGATGATCACGTGTACGGCTCCTGTTCAGGCACGGTGTTGACTCAACCTGAACATACCAAGGGAGCACACTCAAATGTCATGGTTTTTGTTGACGGTAATGCAACTAAACTAGTGGCATTCAGCGAAGGCGGCCCAGTCAATAGGCTGTTGAGATCCCTGAATCCCGGTGATAGGATTTCTTGGGTCGGCCTTGTAGCACCAGATGACTCTATACATTTGGAGAGACTATCTCTTCTAGATGCAGTTCCCAGAATCACTTCACGTCCATTCTGCTGCGGAAAAACGATGCGCAGCTTAGGTTCAGGAATGCCCATCCGATGCCTAGAGTGCGGGAGTACGTCTGAGAGGATTTGGCTCAGTCATCATCATGATACAGAGTTGTTCGATACTATCGAAGATTGGGTCGAACCCACTCCTTCGAACAGACGCCATCTAGCTAAACCTCTAGAGATGGGAGTTCCTAGGAGTTGATTGATTGGATTACTCAGAACTGATTACTATAGTTCTCTCTATAACTGCATTGCTTTTGATACGACAGATCGTGTTTGCATCCAGACGTAACTCAATAACTCTAGGGGAGGATGATTACACTGGCAGAGCTCTAGACCCACAGGCTCTAGCAAGACTAGATGAGGATTCGATGCGCGAATTCGACAGATTGCTAGATAGTACATTTACTGAAGAAGAATGATTTTTTTGCTGAGACAGAGAATGCTATACAATAGCCCCGCCTCGCAGTATCGTGGCCCCAACAGAGAGAATACCAAGGAGGGATGCGCCCAACTTCGAGGAATCCGAGGCCGGAATGATGGGCGCTATCTCTGAAGATGGATTCATCGATGTCGCATTAAATGATTCAAATCAATACGGACCTCATGCTATGATCATGCTACTCGGGATTTTCGCATCCATAACAGGAATAGTCCTTTTGTTGTTGATGACCTTGACTTAAACAATCACCGAATTGGCTCTGGTAATTGCATCGTCAATTATCCTGCCACTGTGACCTATGTGCCCATCTGGAATGAACAATTCAGCTAATTCGGTTTCATTAAATACTGCTGAAATAGCTTCATCATCAGAGCATGCAGCATGCAATCCCTGTCCATCAGAGATTGCCTGCATAGATGCGGCACGCAGTATCTCATGCGCATCTTCTCTAGTAACTCCCTTTTCTACTAGGGCTAACATGATTTTTTCTGCCATTACCATACCATTCTGAGATTCGATATTCTCACGCATTCTCTCAGCATCCACCGAAAGATTGCGCATGACTCGGTCGGTTTTCATCAGGATATCATCGAGTAGAATCATGGAATGTGAGAGTGTGAATCTTTCAGCTGAAGAGTTTGCCAAATCCCTTTCATGCCAAAGCAGGGCGTTTTCGTATGATGGGACAATCATTGAGCGCACAATTCTAGCCAATCCGCAGGCATTCTCGGCAGTTATTGGATTCCGCTTGTGGGCCATAGTGGAAGAACCGACCTGCTTCTTGGTATCAAAGGCCTCTGCAACTTCAGCAATCTCACTTCTCTGTAGGTTTCGAACTTCTTGCAACACTTTCTCCACCGTGGTAGCTACATTAGCCATCCAACCGACCCATTCGATGTAGCGATCACGTCCCACAACTTGGGTGGTCGCTACTGGGATTCCAAGCCCTAACTCTCGCATAATGAGACTCTGCAACTCAAACGCGTCCTCGCCTTGAGCCGCCCCCGTACCAACAGCTCCCATGAACTTGCCAGTAGTTGCACGAGTTTCTAGTTCTGAGAGCCGCTCATAATGACGTACGAATTCGTCCACCCAAACAGCAACCTTCAGGCCGAATGTTATCGGGACTGCGGCCTGACCATGAGTTCGCCCTAGCATTACAGTGTCGCGCTCTCTAGTTGCAATCTCACACAGAGTGGAAATCAGTCGTTTCAGTACTTCTCTTTGCAACAATATACTGTGTTTGATTTGCAGTGCTACTGCAGAATCAACTATGTCATTGCTGGTCGCCCCTAGGTGGATACACCATCCGGCTTCTCCAGCAGCCTCAGCCATCGCTTTAGTCAGAGCCATGATGTCGTGCTTAGTCTCAGCCTCTATCTCGTCGACCCTGTCTGCTGTGACTATTCCCGGATCGGCAATATCAGCGATAACATCGTAATCCTCAGCGCTTACTCTGCCAAGTTGACAATGGGCCCAAACTAGAGCTCTTTCGACTTCCAATTGACGGCTGTGCCGGCCCTCTCTGGACCAGATGTGTTTAGCCTCGTCGCGTCCGTATCTGTAATCAAGAGGCGATATTGTCACGGCCTTCCCCGTGGTTTGCGGACCCTAGACCCCTGTTTGAGCCTAGCGCATATCCGCTAGTCTGGCATCGTGTATAGTTAATGTACCCCGATTTCCTTCCCACAGGCTCTCAGTGATACATTCTATTCGTCCACTCATGCATGGCGAAGATAGCACTACAGTCTCAAACTCTCCGCCCTCTCCGTCAATGTTGAATCTGTGCTGTTGCGACAGTAATTCGAGGCTTTCAAGGGAATCTACATTCAACTTTACACCTAACCATTCCTCCCCTAAACCCTCAGCTGAAACTGATACGAACATCACTTCGAATCCGTGTTCCACTAGCGCATGCATATGTGAGACAGAATCATGATGCCAAAGGGGGCTGTATGAGATGATTCCTAACCGCTCACACATCATGTCGATTCTAGTTCTCTGGTAGTCTGAGCTCAAGGCACCTACTATCAGAGCATCAATATTCAATTTTCCATCATGTAGATCAAGTCCTTCAGGGCGAATCCATCCATCCGGCCACATCTCTTCAAAATTGGACTCTGAATCGGCATCTCCCGATAAAGCAACTTCCAGATCGTTGATTTCGGATTCCTCCACACCATCACTCAGTACCGGTAACCATGGGACATCCATTGCAGTACTCTGGAGTGCTGCTATGGCGACACCACTGGTCTGAAACATCATAGAGTCATCAGACTTGACGGCCACCGATACAATGCATTGGACTTCCCATCCACTCATCATGGCCCACCAAGCACAGTAGGATGAATCCTTCCCCGAAGACCCCAATACAGCGACTTTCACGCATCCGCGAGTAGGCACACATCAATGAATGACGCGATTCACTAGACTAGTTTCGACCAAGATTGATAAGAGTCCGTATAGGCAACGGCATGTTATCATGCAGCCAAGCGGACGAGGATATGACCACGGAGTTTCGACCTTCTCACCTGACGGCAGACTGTATCAAGTGGAATACGCTCGCGAATCTGTCAAGCGCGGAACCACTACTGTCGGTCTGAAGTACAAGGATGGAGTAGTTCTGATTGTAGACAAGAGAATCTCCAGTAAGCTAGTGATTGCAGACTCTATCGAGAAGATGTATCAGATAGACGACCACATTGGAATTACCACTTCTGGACTCGTCGCCGATGCAAGACAATTGGTCGACAGGGCTAGAGTTCAGTGCCAGATTAACAAGATGACCTACGGCGATCCCATCGGAGTAACATCACTCGTCAAGAAGATGTGCGATTACCTGCAGTCTTTCACTCAATATGGTGGAGCAAGACCTTTTGGTACTGCGTTGTTGATTGCTGGCCTTGATAATGATGGGATCCACCTTTTCGAGACCGACCCGTCGGGAGCATACCAATCATACCAAGCCGGAGCAATCGGTCGAGGAAAATCAACTGTCATGGATTACTTCGAAGCCAAGTGGAAGGATAAAATGACCCAAAACGCGGCAATCAAGTTGGGACTTGAAGCTCTCAGAGAATCAATGGATGACGATCTGAACTCCGACACTGTGGAAATCTCCATTGTAGACTCCGATGGCTACCACAAGATGGCCCAAGAGGATGCTCTCAAGCATCTCGAGAAGATTTCTTGAGCATCCATGCCTCTAAGTCAGACATTCTCTCTGGCATCACCATGGTGAGCCTAGATGATGCAGTTACCGCCCGCTTTGAGAGGGGCGGAGCTAGATATGAGATTTTAGTCGACCCAGAACTCGTTCAGGCATGGAAGGCTAACCCAGAATCAGTTGATCTGAGTGAATTGCTTGCAACTGAAGAAATTTGGTCCGATGCCAAGGCAGGGGATAGGCCCACATCCGAAGCCCTTGAGAGAGCTTTTGGCACCACAGATTTAGTGACCTGCGTCGAGCGAATCTTGAATCAAGGATCCATTCAACTTACTACAATGCAGAGAAAGCAGATGGTTGAAGAAAAGATGAAGAAAATCGTCACAGAAATTTCACTGACAGCCACAGATCCGAAGACTCGCTTACCTCACCCTCAGACTAGAATCGAGAATGCATTGACTGAGGCTAAATTCAAGGCCGATCCATTTCTTTCTGTTGAGCGCCAAGTTAAGGATGCTGTGGACATTCTCAAGCCAGTTATTCCTCTACAATTTATCACCGTCAAACTCGCATTCAAGATTCCTGGTAAGGACTACGGGGGAGTAATGCAATTGCTCAGGGATTCGATTCAAAGAGAACAATGGCTCGAGGATGGCTCATGGGCTTGTGTAGTCGAAGTTCCTGGAGGTATGAGAAATGAGATTATCAGCAGGGTAGGGGACCGTTCTTCGGGACTTGAGGTAAAGGAACTCGACTGAATTGCACCGTAGGTGCATACATCAATGGTTATGAAGGAGGGGCCGGTCGCGCGGCCCGATAACATGAGTGTTAGCGATATAGCGGACGGACCGCGTAATGGTGGACGAGCACCCTCTCTCGTCACCCCCGGGGAGGATCTCGGGAAAACTGAGGGAAGAGAAGTCGGCCATGGCGTCTTAGTGATGAATGGTCGTCTAAGAGCGACCAAGCATGGCAGAATGATTGAGAAAGGAAATGAGGTTTCTATTCAGCCTTTGAGGACTGCATATATCCCTAGGCCTGGAGACTTAGTGATAGGGTATGTTGAGGGATGCACCAACAATATTTGGTTCATCGACATCGGAGCTCCTTTCAACGCCATACTCCCGATGAGCCTTGGTCCAGGAAACGCCTCTTTCGGTGGGACTAGACAGGTCATAGACATTGGTGAGGCGATACTTTGCAGAGTCCAAGAGGTAGAAGAGACGCATTCAAGTGTAGTTACTATGAAGGGACTTGGCTTGAGGAAAATCAGATCAGGTACAATAGAGAATGTTGAACCTCATCTTCTAGGCCGACTAATCGGCAAGAAGGGCAATTCACTCAGGAACCTGAAGGATGAATCTGATTGCAGGATAGTAGTCTGCGACAACGGACGCATTTGGGTCGATGGAGAATTCAATGGAGTGGTTGCTGTGAGGAACAGACTCAGAGAAATGACTCTCGAATCCAAAGTAGTTGGAGGTGATGCTTGATGGGAGGATACGGAGATGTCCAGATGATTGACGATAATGGAATTAGGATGGATGGCCGTAAGGCTGGCGACCTCAGACCTATTGAGATTGAGACTGGTGTGATTCCTGTGGCAGATGGCTCGGCTAGAGTTATTTGGGGCAATAATCACGCTGTTGCAGCGATTTATGGTCCAATGGAAGCCCATCCAAGGAAGATTCAGAGACAAGACCGAGCTGTTCTAGATGTTCGATACAATATGGCACCATTCTCGACCAGTGACAGAATTCGCCCTGGATTCAACCGACGTAGCCGAGAGATTAGCAAGGTTACAGCTGAGGCCCTTGAAAGCGTAGTACTCGTTGAGATGTATCCTCGCTCAAAAATCCGAGTTGAAATCGAAATTCTAGCAGCTGAGGCTGGTACTCGCTGTGTTGGAATAACTGCAGCATCGGTAGCTCTAGCACATGCTGGAATCCCAATGACAGACATGGTCGTTTCCGTGGCTTCTGGCAAGATCAACGACGTAGTTGTCTGTGACCTCAACAAGGAAGAGGATAACTACGGTGAAGCAGACCTACCAATGGGAATTCTTCCCAACTCCGGGGAACTAGTTTTCCTCCAGATGGATGGGGACCTTTCACAAGACGAGTTCCAGAAGGCTTGGGACTACAACATGGAGGCTGCTCAGGACATTCACAAGATAATGATCGACGCCCTCAAAGGAGGTGAGTCATAATGGCTATTCCTTTGGTACCACAATTGCTCCGAGACCATCTATTAGAATTGGCCAAACAAGATCAGAGAATAGACGGCCGTGGTCAGTGGCAATCTCGAGACATTGATCTTCAGACTAATGTCTTGCCCAATGCAGAAGGATCTGCAATAGTAACAATGGGAGAAACCATTGTCTATGCTGGAGTCAAGTTTCAGATTATGACACCATACCCAGACAGACCAAACCAAGGTGGGCTGATGTGCAGCGCCGAGGTTAGACCAGTTGCAGGACGTAATTGGGAGGCAGGGCCACCAAGCCCCGAATCTATTGAGCTCGGTAGAGTTGTAGACAGGGGAATCAGAGAATCTGGTTGCATTGATGTTGATGATCTCTGCATTATCCCAGGGGAGAAAGCCTGGCAAGTCATTCTTGATCTGTTCGCCGTATCTGATGATGGTAATCTGTTCGATGCTTTCGCTTTAGCAGGAATTGCTGCTTTAAGGACTGCAGTATTGCCTGAAACAAAGTTCGAAATCAGTGACACTGACCGCCCACTTCCTGTTTCAAAAACCCCGATAATGTGCTCTTACCATAAGGTAGGTGGTAGGTTCGTTTACGATGCTGATGGCAAGGAGGAACTCGGAGGAGATGAGAGAATCCACATCACCTTAGGTGACGATAACAATGTTCATTCTCTTCAGAAGGGTCTAAAGGGAATCTTCACAGCGAGCGAATTCACTGAAATCATGGAGCATGCGAAATCTAGGTGCAGCGATCTTAGAGACTTAGTTCATGGAGGAGAATAGATGGCAAGGAGAACTCAGAAGTCAGGTACTACTGCTCGATTCGGCTCGCGTTATGGAGTGAGCGTCAGACGTAGAGCCGGTGCGGCACTCAAGAAGAAGTCTCGACACTACACATGTCCTTCGTGCAACTATCAGAAGGTCCGCAGAAAGGCTGCAGGAATTTGGGAGTGCCGAAAGTGCAACCACACATTTTCCGGAGGAGTATGGGAACCATTTACAAGAGCTACAGACTCCAACAATAGGATAATCCGTAGATCTATGGAAGGAGCAACTGCTACCGATATGGCAGTTATCGCCCAGCAGGCTGCATTAGATTTCGAGAGGAATCTGTCCGAGAGTGAGGCCGATGACTCTGAGGAAGAGTGAGTCAACCCGACTCAATTTACTTCTATCTCACAAACAGGCGCCAGCGTTGGCTGCATCCTTGACCACCGAGGCGAGTTTTCAACTTACTGAAGAAACGACCTTGTTGGTCTATGAAGTAGCCGACTCAATCGTTGATCTAAGAGCTCGATGGAATACTCTGATGCGTGGGTTAATTGCTTCAGAGCGTGTCCTAGAACTTGGAGGGGAAGCCCAATGAGTGATTCCGAAGCCACAGCACAAGAGCTCCAAGTAGTGGCACAAGAGCTTCAGATGGTTCGTTCTCAATTGCAAGCACTTTCCTCCCAGATTTCTGAAATATCGATAACACTAGAATCTCTAGAATCTCAAGATCCTGAAAGACCTGTTTACAGGGCAGTTGGCAATTTACTTCTTGAGGTCTCTGATAGGGATGCCTTGAGTTCAGAGTTGGAAGATTCTAGAACTGCATTCATAGATCATTCGTCGAAGTTAGAAGAGAGAGAATCAAACCTCATGTCCCAATATGAGGAACTGGTGAAATCATTCGAGAGCCGGTGAGGACATGAGAGCCTCAGAATCCTCGCCACTGATGAATGAGTTTCAAGATTTTATGATGAAGGTCAGGAATGGAGATGCAACAGAATTCGCCGTGAAATCGAATGACATTCTACTTCGTTCAAGAACAGTCGATGAGAAAGACTCAGTTGTCGAGGCATTGGTCAGAATGGAGAGAGCCCTATTCGGTATCGGTGAAGAAGAGAGAATTGAAGCTGAATTGAGGTGGTGCATGGATCGATTGAACACATTAACACCCGGTTCCCTGAATCACGGTGTTTCAATACTCAACATGTCAGCATGGCATCGAAACAAAGGTGAGACGATGATGGCACTAGCTACTCATTCAAACATCTCCTCATCTAGCGGCCACCCTCCACAGGTGCTAGGCTTATCCCGCCTTGAGGTGGGCCGGATGCTTGTATCATTGGATGACCTATCGACAGCAATGAGGCACCTGTGGGCCGCAAGGGCTTACTTGAATGAATCAGGGATGACTCCTGAAGCACTCGCCGCATCACTAGAATGGCTCGACATTGCTCTCGACGAGGTAAACGATATCGCACCTAGAATGCAATACAGAGTAGAAAATGCCAAACCTAGAAATGAGCCAGGTACGACATGGATTCCGGCAAATACAAACGATGTTAGGGAGGTCGTAGAGATGCTTCTGCCAGTACTTCTGGCTGACGTTAGTGGGACTGATAGGGCTGACCTAGGTCTTGTAATCGATGCTGCTGAGATGCTAGATGAGGTTGGTTGGATTGCAAGTTTAGAGGAGAAGATTGGTGATATTCAGGATCCGAGACTTCTAGATTTGCTCCAATCATGAGACTTAATCTTCTCAATCTCTTTAGTCCCCCATCCAAGGTTCTCAGGAATATCAATACACCAACCGACTTCTTCAATGTTGGAATCTAATGACCCCCAAGACAAAGGCCCCGGTTCTTCCTCCACTTGAACCCAAACAACATGACCCCCTTCTACCAATTTAGAATCGACTGCTACCGCAGTTCCCAACATACCAGTCTCCTCGAATAATTCCCTCAATGCGGCTTGCTCTATTTCTTCACCATCTCCGATTTCACCTCCAGGCAACTCCCAACCTCTAGTAGAATGCTGAACCATGACCCAGCATTTTTCGTCAGATTTCTTGGATGTTGTCCAAGCCAAAGTAAACTCTTGATTCATAATATCCCTCTTATCTCTTCGACCTTTTCGATTGCTCCATCGATTCCTTCTGCAGCCATCCTCCTTGCTAGGAAGAAGGCCTCAGTTAGCCTGTTTTCGGCCAACAAGACATCCACTTCTTCAAGTGGCAAGATTTCATCTTCATCTTCCTGAGTTTCGTGTGTTGGAGGTTGGGTCTGATTTGCTAGATTCTGCATCCGATTCAAGAACTCAACTCTAGAGTCAATTCCAGGAGCGTTCCAAGATACTGAATCACCATCATCCATCTTTGATTCCATACGTTCTATGAATCGATCTCTGGCAGGAATCTCAGGAAAGTGAAGTTGGGCTTGATCGTAGCACATCCAAGCATTGTCATATTCACCTCTCCTCTCATGCAACCTGCCCAATTCTGACCAGGTCTCGTGATTGTTCGGCCTATGGGCTAGGACCAACTTTGATAGCTCTAGAAATTCATCTTCGAAACCTGAATCTCTCAATCGCTCTAGTCTGCGAGAGAATAGTACATTTGCACGAATGTCTCTTAAATCTAGTTTCTTTACTCTATTGCAGAATGCTTCAACACCATCATTTTCGCGTTTGGTCTTCTCCCACCATGAATCTGGGTCCAAAGGGTCGGCTCCTAGGCTTGCTTCAAGTATCTCTGATCCCAACTCATTCATGTCGACTCCATCCAATTGTTTGACTGAATCAGGATTTCTACCTAATACAGAGAACAACTCGACTATAACGGCCCGAATTCCAATATCGTCATTAGCTTGCAACTTAGCTTCCACAAGAACTCTCCAGTTATCTGGATGGGTGAAATCGTGGAGAACAGCCTGTCTAGCACTTTGTTCCGCCCATCCAATGTACTCCGGATCGTTCTGAGACATTAGGAGGAATTTTCGAGCTTGGCTGCGATGCCTGTTTCCAAGGCTTCTCCGTGGATGCTGTAGGCTTGCGCCGATGTCAGTCATCATCTAACACCTCATAGAACGCTTTCGTAGGGCGAACGGTCGATACCCGGTGGCAAGGTAGCATCGATGCCAATTTTGCTAGTTAAACCATCTTCTCCTCGAGACGGATCTAGACTTGATCCCTTCTGGCCTGAGAGAATTACCGTATCCTTATCCGGTTGCCAACGGGTCATCAGTGCCCACTCAACACGAACAGGGTTTGAGCAGTCTATGTCTATATCCACAATGGTGACTTGTTTCATTGATCTATGGCCATTTAATGCTGCGTGGATTGCTTTGACCCCATCACCTTCATGTTGCGGTTCTATTGAAACTACGGCAGACAACCAGCCGCTTCCACCATCTGTCATGTAAACATCTGAGCAAGGCACGACCTCATTCACAGCGGATTTGATGGTGGGTGCTCGAGGCAAACCCATTAATGTCCTATGTTCGACTTCTGCAGGAATTAGTGCATGGAATATGGCAGAGTCTCTGTGATGGATTGTATCGTACTCAATCACGGGCTCCTGTCTGACATCATCGACAGTACCTGTGATATCGACATAAGGGCCCTCATCATCATCCTCTAGAGTAATCCTAGCTACCATTGCATATTCCGAGTCTGCAGGTACTTGAATTCCGTTAGAAAGAGTCACCAACTCTAGTGGCTTACCATGCAGTCTCTGGTGAAGAGCTGCTGCTACAGTCAATTCATCCAAGTCGTGAGTAAAGGACATGGCTGCAGCTAGGAGAACGGTAGCATCGGGTCCATTGACAACCGCGATATCAATCTCATCACCATTTTCACGTGCCTTATCTGTCATGGTTCGCAGATGTCTAGGGACGAAACGAGACACACAGTGATTAGCATCACGCAAGTATTGACGGTGGAAGGACATGTTCCTGATGCCCCCGTATTGTGCAATGATGACTGAGGCGGATTGATATCTACCCCTATCTTCAGGGTAGTGCCAAGGAATGGGCAATTTAGTCAGATCAACCGATTTCTGAGTATTTTCAAATACGGGGGCGTCTTTATTGTCGACTACAACTGGGTCTGTAGGATTGTCCATAGCCCAAGCTAGGATATCGATGAGTTCTCCAGGGGTGATTTCGAATATGGAGCACAGCCTATCTCTAGCGAGTACATTAAGAGCGGAGCGAAGCCCATTTGTACCTTCTACATTATTGAATATCACGGCCCTATGTTCAATAGATGATGAGTACTCTAGCATGTCATGATTAACATTGATTTCATTATCGACTTCATCGACTCCAACTAACAGGTCCCTGAAGGACATAATTAGGGCCCGACGCGCCATCTGTTTGAATGTTAGTGAGGTTGAGGTACTCAATACCCTCACCTACGGTGAGTCCGTCACGCTCTTATATGGAGGGTAGGTCGGCGGGGCGTCATTCTGAGGTGTACACTTGGGTCGTGGATTGTTCTCCGGATCGAAGATGAAGAATGATCGTAAGAAGTATCGCTGGAAG
>MDTE01144567.1_pt1 | contig 39518 bp, 42 predicted proteins | sample 811231 | NCBI WGS metagenome assembly MDTE01 (sample SAMN05326651, study PRJNA326480) | marine metagenome | isolation source: seawater | place: Indian Ocean: Red Sea | collected 2010 | reverse complement strand
TTTCAAATTTATATCTTTATATATATCATCTACTCTTTGAGTATTGATTATTGATGATCTTCTTTTTACTCCATAAACCTTATAATTTTTTTTTAATAAAAACTTAGATAAATAGGCTCCATCTTGACCAGTGACTCCAAAAATTAAGGCTACTTTTTTTTTCATTTGGATAATTTTTTAAATTATATATTCTGTATTCATTTTATTCAAATAATGCAAGTAAGTCTTATAACCTGTACAAAAAATAGTGGGGAAGTGATGGAGGATTGTTGCACATCAATCTTTTCACAAACTCACAAAAATATCGAACATATAATAATAGACAATAATTCTATAGATAATACTTTATCAATAGCAAAAGGCTCAAAAATAATGTGTCAAAAAATATTTCAACAAAAAAGCATAGGAATATATGGGGCTTTAAATGAAGGACTTAAATTTGCTGGAGGAGATATAATTGGTGTTTTGCACTCAGATGATCAATTATATAATTCTAAAGTAATTGAAACAATAGAAAAAATATTTTCTACTCAAAATATAGATATTTTATTTGCTAATCTTCTTTATGTATCTAAAAAAGATACTAATAAAATTATAAGAAAATGGAAATCAAACTTAAAGGAAGGAATTCAATCAAATTTTTTTTTAAAAAATAAAATTAATAATGGGTGGATGCCTCCTCATACAACCATATTTATTAAAAAAAATATATTAGAAAAAATTGGATATTATGATGAAGGTTTTAAAATTTCATCTGATTATGACTACATAATAAAAATATTTAGAGAAAATAATTTTAAAATTTTTTTTTTAAACGAATTTATTGTGAAAATGAAAACTGGTGGAGCGAGTAACAAAAATATAAAAAATATTCTAACAAAAGTAATTGAGGACTATCAAATAATGAAAAAATATAAGTTTAAAATTTTAAGGGCACTTTTATTTAAAAATTTTTCAAAGATTTCTCAGTTTTTCTGATTATTATTTGTTAAGCTTTCAATTAGACAAAAGTGCTGGAATATTTTCACTAACTAAAATTATTTGATCAAGTTCTTATCATAATCAATATCTCTTATTCTGTTCCCTTTTAGAAAAATTCTTCCTTGGTATTTTAAATTGTCAAAATTTTTATTAATATTTGCGATTCTAATATTTCATTTTTTCTTTAAGATTCGAAACTATAAATAAATTATCTTTTTTTTTTATATAGTGAGGTGGTATAATTGACTTTACAAATTCTATGATCTTGTTCTGATTGCCATATACTATATCGCCTACTACTGAAAATAATTTAAAAACTAGTGTAAATTAAATAGCAAATGTAAAGATTAGAAGTTTTTTTAATTTGAAAAAATTCATTTAAGTTTAATTTTATTTTATTGACATTTTTTTATACCAATTAAATGATGATTTTAATACTTGAGTTAAGCTATTATATCTTGGTTTCCATTTTGTCATTCTTATTAATTTATTTGGGTTAGAAATAGATATAACAATATCGCTTTTTCTTCTTTTACCGATTTTATATTTAATCTTATTTTTAGAAATTAATTTAAATTTCTGCAAAATTTCTTGAACGGAGAAACCATAACCATAACCACAATTAAAAATTTCAAATATTTTTTTTTTTAAAACTAAATCTGCTGATAATAAATGTATTTTTGCTAAGTCCTGTACATGAATATAATCCCGAATGGGCGTACCATCTTTTGTTCTATAATTATTTCCATTTATAATGAATTCTTTTTTTTTAAGACTAGAAACGCACAAATTTAAAATTAAATTATACCCATTTTTTACGTTAAAACCGCATCTTAATTTTTTATCAGCACCCGCAACATTAAAATATCTTAATATAACACAACTAATATTTTTTTTATTTTTTATTAAAAATTTTTCTAATTTTAATTTAGATTTTGGATATGGTGACATTGGTTGTAAACTATCTTTTTCAACAACATGTTTATTTTTATTTCCATAGACTGCAGCTGTGGATGAATAAATAAATTTATTAATTTTATTATTTATACAATTTTCAAAAAAAATTTTTCCTTTATTAAAATTGTTTTTATAATATTTTTTTGGGTATCTGATAGATTCTTCATTATTTATGAAAGCGGCAAAATGAAAAACTACATCAAAAGAATTTTTTGCTAAAATTCTTTTTATCTTTTTGGTATCTGAAATATCAAACTTATAAAAAATTGCTTTCTTTGGAACATTTTTTTTATCTCCTGTTGAAAGATTATCTATTATTGCTACTTCATGTCCTTGATCTATAAGAAAATGGGCAACAGTACTTCCTATGTAGCCCGCACCTCCTGTTATTAAAGCTTTCATTTTATATTTTTTTTTTAAAGTATGTAATTATTGAGATATACACAATTACACTTATTATAAAAATATAATATGTTTTAACATTGATGATTAATAGCAGCGATGGCATAACACACATTAAGATTGTAAATACAACTGTAAGATTTTTATTTCTAAAATAATTATTAACAATATGATGAAAATGATTAAGATCACCCTTAAAAGGGTTTTTTTTATTTAAGGATCTAACTACAAATAATCTAAGCATGTCAATTGAGGGTATTAAAAGAATAATGAAAATTTCATCACCATATAAATAATTATCAAAATAATTGTACTGATAAATAAAAGTACATCCTATTATCGAACTTAATAAATAAGACCCACTATCTCCTAAGAAAATTTTATTTTTATAGTTTAAAATCCCTAAAAAACATAAACAAATTAACAGCATAGTGAAAAACAAAGAAAAAAAGCCTTTTATAACAAAGATCATAAAAACAAATATGGTAAAAAGAATTAATTGTAAATTAATACCATCAAACATATTCATTGCATTTGACAAGAGAGAAAAAGACAAAAGTAAAAATAAAGTTGAAAAACTATTAAAATAATAATTTTTGTCTAGAAATGAAATTTTTATTAGTTTCAGATTTATTTCAGGAAAAAAATAAGCTGTGACTAAAAAAGAAAAGGCAATTAATAATAACTTTAGGTTTGGGGAAAGATTAGTAAAATCATCTATACAGCCAACAATATAAAAAAAAGTACTTAATATAATAAATATATAAAAAAATTGTCCTGCAAAAATTTGGTCGTTAAGGTCCAATAAATTAAAAAAAAAAGTAATCAAATAAATATTAACTAAAATTAACGATCCTCCTAATAAAGAAACTGGGTGCTTGTGTTTTTTTAAGTTGCCATCAGGCTTATCAAAAAAATTTAAACTTTTAGATATTTTACTAAAATTGAAAAAAATAAAAAAATTAAATAATAAAACAAACGTTATCAATGAATAAACTTCCATTATTATATCTTTATCGAAAATTTATATAATTTTGCTGATTTTATTATTTTAAAATAATTTGATTTTATTTTTGCTTTTTTAAAAAGTTTTATTAAATTTTTTTCACTTTTTTTATTATAAAATACTGTTGATCTATAAAAATAGATTAAGTCTTCAATATTTTTAAATTTTAAATTATTTTGAAAATAATATGATTTATATTTAATTTTTTCTTTTTTTAAAAAAGGTTCAAGTTTTTTTGTAGAAAAATCAATATATTTTTCAGCTATTTTAGGAAGTGTTTTTTCATTAGATGCAAATTTTGTTAAAGTATGAGGATAACATGGCGCTGTTATCAAAAATATACCATTAGGTTTTAAAAACTTAGAACACTCTACAATAACTTTTATTGGATTTTTTGCATAATATAATGCATATGATGAAATTATTTTATCAAAATAGACTTTTTTATTTTTCAAATATTTTGCTACACTGTCCATTGATATACACTTTGTTTTGATATTTTTAGTTTTTAAGTTTTTTTTTAATAGATTTAAAGATTTAGCCGAATAATCGGTTGCAAGTACTAATCCTTTATTTTTAATTATCTTTGATTGTTTAATAACATGATTTCCCACTCCACATCCAAGTTCCAAAATTTTATCATTTTTTTTTATTTTATATCTTTGGAATAACCACTCTGTAAGGTCTTTAGATCCTAGTTTTTTATTTAAATTGAGCCTATTTTGTAAATTTGTTGATGAAATTGCTCTTTTTTCAACTATAGATAACTGGCTTTTCATATAGAAAGTTGATACTACAATTTATTTATTATTTCTAATAATTTATTATGAAAAAGATATTTGTTGTTGCTGCACATCCAGATGATGAAATCTTAGGATGTGGGGGCACACTCTTAAAACATGTAGACAATGGTGACAAGGTTTACATACTTTTTATTTCAGAGGGTGTTTCGGGTAGATATGAAAAAAAAGATTCAAAAAAATGTGCTGTTGAAATTAAAAAAAGACAGGAAATGGCAAAAAAAGTCTGTAAAATTGGAAAATTTCAAATTATAGATTTTTTAAATTTAAAAAATTTACAATTAAATAGTTATCCTCACAACTATCTTACAAATATTATTTATAAATATTTTAAAGAATATAAACCAGATATAGTTTATACTCATTATGAACATGATTTAAATATTGATCATTATCATACTTTTTTTTCAACATTTGTAGCTTCAAGGCCAAATAATGATTTTAGAATAAAAAAATTATTAAGTTTTGAGGTGCCTTCTTCTACAGACTGGAGTGTTGGGAATAAATCGTTTGTACCAAATTATTTTGTTGATATCAAAAAATACAAATCGAAAAAAGAGAGGCTTTTAAAATTTTACAAATATGAAATGAGACTACCTCCACATTCAAGATCAATAAAAAATATCAACTCGTTATCAATTTTTAGAGGTGGAACTGTTGGGCTTGAAAATGCTGAAGCTTTCGTTGTAAACAGAATTATAAATTAGATATTTTTGAATTAAAATTGAATCTAATGTTCGTGAATGAAATTTTTCACCATTAAAACAATTTACAACTATGCTAAATAAGTTTTTTTTCATTTATGAATTTGAAATACAAATAAAACCCAATTGGATAAAAATAAATCATTGAAAGCCAGTTATTAAAAAAATTTCCTGTAGGAATTAAGGGCCAAAAATTAATAAATACCGCCGATAAAATTACATTTTCTGCTACACTATAATTATCAAATTGTTTTTTGTTATTAATTTTTTTTTTGCTTCTAAATATTTCTATTGAAAGATACAAAAAAGCAATGATTAATAATGAAAAACCAATAATACCATTAGAAGTCAAAATTTGGATATATGTATTATGTGGATGTGTAGAACATCCGTCATCATTCTCTAAAATATATATTTTATTTCTACATAAATATCTAAACCCCTTTGGACCAACACCTAATATAGGATAATCTTTAAAAATTTTGTAAGATAACAAATAGTGGCCATGATGGTCATGAGAAAAAATATAAAATTTATTAAAAAGCTGTTTTTTATATTCTGCATACTGTTCTTCACCTTTTCCTATTAACTGATTATAGGTTTTATTAAACATCCTTATAGAGGGATTTAATTCATCAGAAAATCTTAATTTAGAAATTGTAAAAGAAAAAAAAATAGAAAAAATTGTTATTATAATAATAAATTTTCTTAAATACTTATTAGAAAAAAAAATAATTGTAAAAAATAATAACAATAAAAAGAAAGATGATCTTTCACCTGACAAATATATGGTCACACAAACTAATGAGACAATAAGTGAATAAATAATATTAAATTTTTTGTTTAAAAAATTATTATCAATAATTATAAGTATCAGAAATAACGGTAAAATTCTTAATAAAAAACCCCCTAATATAAGTTCGTCACCAAAAAAACTTGAGATACGGTTTTTTATTACTTCGTAACCCAAAATATTTTTTCCAATAGAAAATTGAAGAACTGAATCAATAATTATTATAAGTAAAAAAATAATATAAAGATTTATTATTTTTTTTGAAAACAATTTGTATTTGGTTAGAGTAAACCAAATAGCTATTGAAAATAATGGGATACGAAAGTACATTATACCAGACTTTGCAAAATCGTAATTATAAAAATTTACTAAAGTAGATACTAAAGTAGAAATGTAAAAAAGTAGTAAAAATATTACAAATTTATTAAGATAAAAATCAAATTTATTATCTTTATAAATATAATAAGATGAAAATATAATTAAAAAGATTAAATAAACTTCAGAAATTAATGGGCCAACTAATAATAAAAGTGGAAATATAAAAATACCATACCCAAAGAGAAATTTAAATATATTTGTGCTAAAATTCATTTTTTAAAAATTTTAATAGCTCATTTTTAAAATTATCCTTTGTAAAAAAATAATTATTTTTTATCTTTTTTTGAATATTTCCATAATTTTTAAAAATGTATTTAATAGTTTTTCTTAAGTTTTTCTCGTTTCTTTTGCAAACAAAAATACCACTTCTTCCATTGATAACATATTTAATATCCTCAAAGATAATAACTGGCTTTAGTCTTGCCAAAGATTCTGAAATAACTTTTGGAAAACCCTCAATATAAGAAGGTAAAATAAAAATTTTTGATGAGTCATAAATATTTATTAAATCATTAACATTAGAAATTGAATCAATATAGTCAATATTTTTTGAATAAAATTTCTTTGGTATATTTACTTTATCTGTTCCAACAATTTTTAAGTTATATTCAACTAATATATTTTTAAATAGTTCTGCTAAATAAATAGCACCTTTATCCTTCTTAAATCTACCTACATATAAAAAATCTGTTTCATATTTTTGTTCGATATCGTTATTTTTAAACCAATTGTACTCTAATTCAGACGGATGAATTATTTCTTTAACATTAACATTGGTAAAATTTTTTGAACAAGAAATAATTTTTAAATTTTTTTTTATGATAGAAAACATTAAATAATAAAAAAAATATCCAAAAAATCCATATCGATATTTATATTCTAAAAAACCATCACTTCTTAAATATACAAATCCCTTTAAGTTATTTCCTTTAATAAAAGTTAGATAAAAAAATACAAAAAAAATATAAGGTGTAATTGAAATTAGTAAAATATTAATTTTTTTTTCAGTAATTTTTTTTAAATTTAAATGTTTTAAATTTTTAGTTAATTCAAAATCTAATTTGGTTGAACTTTTTCTACATATTAAATTTACCTCATACTTCTGATTTAAACAGGTAATTATATTATTTAAATCGTTATTTGATGTATAATTTTTATTTGAGAACCAAATTTTATCATTACTAATTAAATAAATTTTTTTCATTTTTTAACTTTTTTTTCATTTTTTAACTTTTTAATGTACGCAATAGTTTTTTTTAAACCATTTTCAATTTTAGTCTCAGTATTAAATTTAATAAGTTTTTTAAACTTATTTAAATCTGGATATAAATAAAATGGTTCATCTTTTCTTAAATTAATTCTTCCATATCTTGGACAACCTTTACTAACCAGTTTATTTATCTTATCAATTATAAATTTAACCTGATAATTTTTTGAAGAACCTATATTAAGAATTTTTTCGTTTGTTTTTAAAAAAAGGGATTTATATAATATTTTAGAGAAATCACCTACATACAAAAAATTTCTTATCTGTTTTCCAGATGATAAATTAAAAGATTTATTGTCTAAACAACTGTTTATTACAAATGGTATTAATCTTTCGCTAGATTGACCTGGTCCATAAATCAAATAAGGTCTCAAAATCAAAACTGGAAATTTTTTTTTTTTATGAAGTTTAATCAAAAGATTTGTAGATTTAAGTTTTGACTTACCATAAATTGATTTTAATTTATTTGTATTATTTTGAGTTTTCTCTTTTTGTGGGGATTTCATAAATCCATATTCAACGCTACTTCCAATTTGAATAAATTTTTTCATATTTTTAGCAGGAAGAGTCCCAGCTAAGTTTTTAAGACCAATGTAATCTATTTGATAAGTTTTTTTTTTTTCAGCATGATTTTTATGACCCGCTAAATTAACAACAAAATCAAAATTAACTTTTAATTTTTTTTTTAATTTTAATCTATTTTCAATATTACAAAAAATATAATTTATATTCTTGTTTTGTAATTTTTTTTTAATTTTTTTTTGAGATAATGAGTAAATATTAAATAATTTTTTTTTTTCTAATAAAGATATAAAATTTCTTCCAATAAATCCTGTTCCACCAGTAACTAAAATATTATATTTCAAATTTAAATTTTAACCTTTTTGACTAAAATATTATTATATTGAATAATGTTATTTTTAGATATGTTGTCAGTAATTCTTCTGCCTTTTTTATAATAATCTACATACCAATTAGATGTTAAATTAACCGACTCTTCAAAATTTAAAATTGGTGACCAGTTTAAATATTTTTTTGCTTTATTTGAATTTAATTTCAATAAGTTTGACTCCTTATTTTTTAATTTTGAGTTTTGATTTATTTTCCATTTTGCATTACTCCAATTACGTTTAATTTCTTTTACTAATTCTAAGACATTTTTATTTTGATTATTTTTGGGTCCAAAATTAAAAACTTCACCATGTAGCTTTGGATCATTAAGCTTTATAGCTAAAATAATATAACCTCTTAACACATCTAGAACATGCTGCCATGGTCTAGTGGACTTTGGATTTCTGATATTTATACTTTTATTCTTGCCCCATGATTTAAAGCAATCTGGTATTATTCTGTCTTTTGACCAATCGCCACCGCCAATAACATTTCCAGCTCTAGCGATTGCTAAATTAATTTTTTTATCATTAAAGAAGGACTTGACATAGCTATTTATAATTAATTCTGCTGCACCTTTAGATCCGCTATAAGGATCATTACCACCAATTAAATCATTTTCAAAATATCCACGATTTATTTCTAAATTTTTATAACTTTTATCACTTGTTATAATCACTGCTCTACATTTTTTTACGCCTCTTAATGACTCAAGTACATTTAATGTGCCAATTGTATTTGAATTAAATGTTTCAATTGGATCATCATAAGACTTACTTACAATTGCTTGAGCCGCAAGATGAAATACATAATCTGGTTGAAATTTTTCAAAAATTTTTTTTAACTTTTTTACATCTTTAATATCTAACAAATGATGTCTTATCTTTTTATCTAATTTTAAATCCTTAAAATGGCAAGGATGAGCCGGATAATCTTTTGAAATACCCAAAATATTTGCACCTAAAATACTTAAACATAAAGTAAGCCAGGACCCTTTAAAACCTGTATGGCCTGTAATGATAATTTTTTTATCTTTAAAATATTTTTTATAAATTAACATAAATACAATTTATATTTAAAATAAATCATCATCCTTAATAAAAGGTAATATCATGATCAATTAAATCTTTATTATTAGGCATATCTAAATTTGGGACTGGATAAGATTTATCATTTTCTAAATTATTTTCTAAGTATTTTGATGAGGTAAAGCTTAATTCAATTACAGAAGGTAGGCCTTGTTCATTAATAGATCCAAAATTGTTAACATGTAAATGCACCAAAGTTAAATCAAAATTATTAATAAAGTTTTGAACTTTGTCATAATGCAAATCGAAATCATGAAACTCAATAACCAACCCATTAATTTTATTGGAATTTTCCAGTATTTCACTAAGAATTCTATATTCAGAACCCTCAATATCAATTTTTAAAAAAAAATTATTATTAATATTTTCTAAAATTTTATTAATACTTATATTGATATCATTATCAAATAAATTTTTTTGCATTGAACTACTAGTAATAAATTTTTTATAATGAAAGTTATTTTTAAAATCATAGAAAGACCTAAATTTAATATATTCAAATAATTTTTGAAAATTTTCAAAAGAATTTTTAAATAAAAGTATATTTAAAAAAGATTTAATTAGGTTTTTAAACCAAAATTTGTTATTTACACTATAATCATAAGAATAAACTTTTTTTTGACCTAACGCTGAGAAATGTTTCTCAAAAGACCAATCGTCAGCCACACCAAAACTTAACAATATTTCTGAGTTTAAAATACTTTTTTTTTCAACAATGTAACCACCATCAAAATTTTTTCCCAATCTAGTCAAATCACAGTTTAATTTAGGATAAAATAATTTTGAAATTTTGATCATTATATTTAAACAATTTTATGTTTTTGTTTCATTTTAGATTTAAATGTTTCAAATATTTTTTAGCAGTAACTTCAGCTGTAAAATTTTTTATTATATGTTTGTGTCCATTAATAGCTTTTAAATCCCAATTCTTTTTATTTTTAACAAAATCTTTTAGAGAAAGTAATATTTCTTTTTTATTATTTGGGCTAATCAATGTTGAGTTTTTATTATTTAAAAACTCAGTTACTGCACCAACTCTAGTTACTAAAACTGGTCTTTTTGCCATTAATGCCTCAGCAATAGATAACCCAAATCCCTCAAAAGTTCTTGTTAAAGATAATACAAGATCAAGTTTTTGAAAAATCTCTAAACTGTTTGCTTTTATAAAACCAGTTATTTTAAAATAATTTTCTAATTTATATCGCTTTAGTTTTTCGAAAACTTTATTTAATTCCTCTTTTTTAGCTGGCCCAATAAAGAATACTCTCATTTTTTTTTTAAAATTTAAAGGCAATACATTAAATACATCTATTAAATCATAATGACCTTTTTCACTTTCAATTCTAGATAGTATCCCAATTTTCAAAATTCTTTTATTGTTTGTTTTAAAAATTTTATTTAAATTATTTTTTGTTTTTATTTTTTTTGGAGAAACTCCATGGTGTATTATTTCTGAATTTTTAATTGTTTTAAGTAATGTTGTATTTTTTTTAATATCTAACTTAACTGCTTTAGATCCAAAAATAATGCTTGTTGCACTTTTTGAAATAAACTTATCTGCAAAATTGATAAAAAAACTCCAGAACCTTGTTTTACTATAACTATGATGAATAGAAAGGATTCTTTTGGGGATATTAAGCATTTTTGCTGAGATTAAACTAGCAGAGTCACTTCGGAAATTCCCATAACCACCGCAAGCTGCCAAAATTACATCAGGGGAATTTTTTTTTAATATTATATAAAATTGAAAAATTGAAATTAGAAATAATATAGGTCTAATCATAAAACCAAATATCTTAAGAACCTTGTAAAATAAATTAGCTTGAGTAAAAGATATATGGGGTGCATTCAAAGTTGAATATGTAATTAAGGTAAATCTTTTATTTTTGATATTATTCTTTAAACTATAAATTCCTTTATTTGTTTTATTTGTTATTAAATTAACATCTAGATTTCTCAAACTTTTACTATTAATTAAATTTTCAATAAAAGTTGTCATTCCTCCGTATTCTAAATTTTCAAAAACGATACTTATTTTCTTTATTGAATTTTTCATTTACACGATAATAAAAATGATTGAAATATTATTAGTTCTTCATTTTTTTAACAATCTCTATATCAGCATCCAACATATCTTTCACCAGCTGATTAAATTTAATTTTTGGTTTCCATCCAAGAACTTTTTTAGCATATGATGAATTTCCAACTAGAGCTTCTGTTTCTGTAGGTCTAAATAATTTTTCATCAACTTCTATAAACTTTTTGTAATCTAAATCCACATGTGAAAATGCCAATTTAGCAAAATCCTCAACTGAATGCTGCACACCAGTTGATATTACAAAATCGTCAGCCTTTTTTTGTTGTAACATTAGCCAAATTGCTTCAACATAATCTTTGGCGTGACCCCAATCTCTCTTTGATTTAATATTCCCCAATACAAGTTTTTTTTGTAAATCAAATTTTATTTTAGCAACTGCAAAAGTAATTTTTCTTGTAACAAATTCAAATCCTCGTTTTGGGGACTCGTGATTAAATAAAATTCCTGAACTACAAAATAAGTTATATGCCTCTCTATAATTTCTTGCAAGTTCAAAACCTGCAACTTTTGATATTCCATAAGCTGATCTTGGATAGAATCTGGTTTTTTCATTTTGAGGAACTTGTTGAACTTTTCCAAACATTTCAGAAGATCCAGCAAAATAGAATTTAGTTTTAGGAGAAAAATCTTTAATCGCTGACAAGACATAATGTGTTCCATTAATGTTAGTGTTAATTGTTGAAAATTCATCCTCAAAAGAATAACTAACAAAACTCTGTGCTCCTAAATGATATAATTCATCAGGTTTAATTTTTTGAATTATTTTTACTAAACTTGCATAACTTTCAAGTGAAGCTGAGTGAAGGGTTATTTTATTAATAATATCTTTAATTCTCCATAATCTATGAGACTTATCCTCTAGCGCTACTCTTCTAACTATGCCATGAACTTTGTAATTTTTTGATAACAATAAATTCGCTAAGTAAAATCCATCTTGACCAGTTATCCCTGTTATTAAAGCAATTTTTTTCATTCAATTTTATTTATATTATTCTTATAAATTCTAAAACTATACAATACTAGAATTTAATTTATAAATTTATAAAAATACAATTATTTTAGCCCTTAATTAAAATATAAACTTTTTAATATTTCAGAATTTTTTTTATTTTGAATTTTTTTAGAAGTTAAAAAGTTATATTTATATTTTAAATATTTGTTTTTATTTATTCTTAAACAAAAGTCTCTTTTATTAAATTTATTATTAATATTTATCGTTTCAGCTGATAATATTTTACTTAAACTTTTTGTTTCAAACAGCATAGTAGGATTATTCTTTATTACTTGATTATTGTACATAAATGTAACTGGTTTTTGATGAATTACACAATAACTCACAGCAGTTGTTGCACCATTAGCAATTACAAATTTACAATTGGCAATTAATGAATTTGAAGCATCGGGATCTCTTGAAACCTTAAATTTCTTATCGTAATAAATATTTGTGAGTTTTCTAACACTAGGATGAGGCACAATTATAACTTTTGTATTAAATATTTTTTGAACTTTATCTAAAAAAACATTTAAGTCATTATACCACTCCTCTACATTATAAATTATCTTATCATTAAATGAAACATCATCACCAGGAAAAGCTGGAGCTTTTATATCTAAAAAGACAATATAATTTTTTTTAATTTTTGAATTATTTTTTTTTTTTAATATACAATTAGAAAAATCTGAAGAATGAAAATCTACATAATATTTTTTTTTTGAATTTACTTTTAACGGTAAAAGAAATTTTTTTGATCCACTAATTAAAATAAATAATTCATCAAATTTCAAAAAATACAATAATTTACTATAAAAAGCATTTTTAAATAAAAACAAAAATTTTGGAAAATTTAAAAAGAGAATTTTAACAAAAGATATAATTTTTAAATACAAAGTATTACTTTGAGCAGGCGCATGAACCTCTGGTGAGTTAAATTTAATTATTTTTACTTTATACTTATATAATAAATAATGAATGTAAAAACTTTTGAGAGAATTTGAAGAAATTGTATTAATTACAAAAATTTTATTTTCTTTCTCTATTTTATTTTTTAAATGATTTTCCCATTGAAAAATATTATCAAATATTAAAGCAGATTTACTTCTTTTAGTTTTGTAACCTTTATACCAATTTCTTGAAATTATATTGAAAATATCATGTATCTCTAATTTATTTTTAAATTTTTTTTTTTAGTTCTTTGATTTGATATTTCTTAAAATAATAATCATTAAACCTATATGGAAATAAAATAATTATCATCTTTTTTTATGTTTTAAATTTATTTTCTAAAAAATTGATAATTTTAATTTGTTCATTTTTCTTTAGGCCATAGCTGCTAGGTAAACACAAACAAGTTTCAAACATAGTTTTTGAATTACTTATTTTATAATTTTGAAACTTTGCAAATGGTTTTTGTAAATGATTTGGATACCAAAGCGATCTTGTCTCTATACCATTGTCTGAGAATTTTTTAATAATTTGCTTTTTTGATAAACTATACTTTTGTTCGTCTATAACTAATATATTTAACCAATAATTTGGAGAACATTTTTTTGGAGAATTTAATATTTTCAAGCCTTCAATTTTATTGATCTGTTTTTTATAAATAGAATTTATTTCTTTTTTCTTTTTTAATACTTTTTTCATATTTGTTAGCTGAGCTAATCCTACTGAGGCATGTAAATTAGAAATTAAAAAGTTATAACCAACACCATCATGAATGAAGTTAATAGAATCATTTTTTGCTTGAGATGCAAGATATTTTGCTTGATCATACTTCTTTTTATCTTTTAAAGACAAAATTCCTCCACCCCCTGCAGTAATAAGCTTGTTCCCATTAAATGAATAACAACTAAATTCAACTTTATTTTTTCTTTTAGTATCAGAACTAATTGATCCTAAACTTTCTGCAGCATCTTCTATTATTTTAATGTTTTTTTTTTTACAAAAAGTTACAAAATCATTATCTATTTCAAACAAATTACCAAAAGTGTTAACTAAAATAATTGCTAAGATTTTTTTTTTAGTTTTCTTGTTATATGAAAAACCTTTTTTAAAGTATGTATTTTTATTAAAAAAAGAATAAAATTTTTTTTTATCTAATAATAAAAATTCGTCACAATCAAAAAAAATAGGTTTACAATTATTATAAATAATTGAATTAACCGTAGCAGCAAATGTAATTGAAGGAACAATAATCTCTTCATTTTTTTGTGGATTTAAAAGTCGAACTGCCAATTGCAATGCTGAAGTACAGTTTATAGTTCCTAGATTATAATTACCTGTTGTATATTTTTTTAATTTATTTTCAAAATCTTTAACTATTTTTCCATTTGCTGATATCCATTTATCTTTTAGAGTTTTTTTTAGAAAATGTAGTTCATTTCCAAAAAAATATGGTTCTGATAACTTAATCATTTTCATATTTGCCTTTAGTAAGTTTAATTATGATAATCATATATAACGATCGAACTTTAAGAGAAATACCCCCGTTTTTTAATGTAAACAATAAATCTTTCATCGACTTCTTATAATTTAAATTTAAGAAATTAAAGCGTCCTGAAATATATTTTAAAAAAGCCTCTTGCTTTGTTTTTTGATATTGAGTTAATAATCCCGAAAATTCTTTTATAGCATATCGAGCTGGTATGGACATATCTTTTTTAGAAACACTTTGATCGTGCACTAAATAATATCCTAATCTTTTTTTTAAATAAACAAATTGATCAGTTAACTTTGCTATTCTTAACCATGTATTATAATCTTCTGCAGCGACTAGTTCCTTGGATTCGTCAATACCATTTATTTCATCAAGAAATTTTTTTCGAACAAAAACTGAGGAATTACCAATTGCATTACCTTCTGTTAATAAATCAATTAATACTGGTTTTTTTAATTTACGACTTTTGATTTTCTTTCTACTAAATATTCTGGAATTATTCGCTATAATTTCTAAATCATGGTAAATAAAATCAACTTTTTCGTTTATACTTTGAATACAAATTTCAAGTTTATCTCTTGTCCACCAATCATCAGAGTCCAAAAAGGCTATCCACTCACCATTTGCAGATTTAATTCCAATATTTCTTGATATTGCGATTATTCCTTTGTTATGAACTTTTAGGTATTTAATTCGATTATTTTTGAAATTAGCTACCACTTCGGAAGTATTGTCTGTAGAGTGATTATCTATAACTATCACTTCCCAATTTTCATATGTTTGGTTAATTATTGATTCAAGTGCGCGCTTTAAATAAATGCTATGATTATATGTTGGTACAACTATAGAAACTAAAGTATTTGTTTTATCCATCAAAATAAATTCCGTTTCATATTTCTTAAGACTTGATCTATTTCAAAATAAATTTTTTTTATGTCAAAATTCAAATAATAATGTTTATTTATATAAATTGTTTTTTTTCTTATTTGCTCATAATTTTTAATAATCAGATTTATATTTTTATTAAAAATTTTTTGAAATCTTTTTTTTATTAATAAAGAAATTTCTTTTAAATTGAAAACCTTATAACCAACATTCAAAATAGAATTATTTAAAATCTTGTTATTAATTGTTTTATTTATAATATTCACAAAGACATGTGATGGAATAAATTGTCTTTGAATTTTACCATTTTCAACAATTATTTTCTGTCTTTTTAATGCTGATTTACAAAAGTCATGGATTAAATTGTTACTTAATTCATTTATATTAAAGTTTTTATTAAAGCCAAAAACATTACCTAATCTTAATATTGTAAACATGTGATCTTTATTTTTAAATTTTTTTAAAATAATTTTTTCAGCTTCATAATGAGATCTTGCATAAGAATCAGTGAGATTAATAGCGGAATTAACGTTAATCTTTGCTTTACCATAGTTTTTGTAAACTTGCATAGATGAAATATAAATCAATTTAATATTATAATTGATACATATGTCACAAATTTTAGAAGTTATTTCATTCTTTTTTTTAATTAATCCTATTTTTTTTTCGATTTGGCTTTTATTTGGTCCTAATAAATGAACAATAAAATCAAATTTTTTAAAAAAATCTTTATTTTTTTCAATATTTGAGAAGTTAATATAATTTTTCGATTTTTTTTTTCGCGACAAATAAAAAAATTTATTATTTTTTAATTTATTTTGATTTTTGATTAGTGAAGCCAAATAACCAGTACCACCTATTACCGCGATCTTTGGCATTACTTAATCCAAGGAGATTTTTTGTCTTTTATCATTTTATCTAAAACTTTTTTATCTCTTACTGTATCCATACAATACCAAAATCCCGTATGTTTAAATGCTGATAAATTTTTTGTTTTAACAGCTTGAAGTAAAGGTGATCTTTCTAACATTACATTTTTATTTCCAATAAATTTTAAAAATTCAGGTTCAACAACAAAAAAGCCTCCATTTATCCAGCCTTTTTGTAGTTGGGGCTTTTCTTCAAACTTAGTTACATTGTTGTTGATTATTTCCAATTCACCAAATCTTGCAGGTGGATGGACTGCTGTTATTGTGATTTTTTTTTTATTCTTTCTATGAAATTTCAAAAGACTGTTTAAATCTACATTTGATAATCCATCGCCATAAGTCAAAAAAAATGTTTCCTTTAACTTTTTTTTTAATTTTAACAACCTTGAACCAGTCAAAGTATTTAATCCCGTATTAACAACATCTATTTTTGCTGGAATTTTTTTTTTTTTAAAAAATGATTTAATTATTGAATATTTATAACCACCAGCAATCAAGAAATCATTAAATCCAAATTTTATATAATAATTAATAATATGTTCCAAAATTGGTTTCGAACCAATTTTTACCATAGGTTTTGGTATTGATTTTGTATATTCAGAGATTCTTGTTCCTCTTCCTCCAGCTAATATTACAACTTTCATAATTAGTTATCCTTAATTTAAAACAAATTATACTAATTAATTGATTTTATTCTTTTAATTTTTTCAATTAACTTAATTACCTCTAAACCCTCATTTAAAGAACATATATTTGAAATTTTATTACTTAGAACTTCACTTAATTGATATTCATAGGTTTTTTGCATACTAAAATTTAAAAATTTTTTATTTATTTTTCTTCCACCTTTAACAATCAAAATTTCATTCTTCATTAAATCTGCATTAAGACTAAAATTATTTCCATCAATTTTAATCAGTCTTGTAATAATTGTAGAAAAAAAATTCATATTTAAATTAAATAAAGTTTTTTTATTAACTTGGCCAGTTAAATTTAAAATATCATCAGTCTCTATCTGAAGTCTAGAAACTCTTTTATTAAATGAATGTAATATTTTTATTTCTTTAAAAATCCACTTTAAATAATCAAATTCATGACTGAGCTCTAATAAAATACCTCCTCCTAATTTTTTTTTTGCAGATACAGATTTTCTGTAATCTATTTTTCGCCATTTAGGTAAATAGGAATGTGAAGTTATGTTTATTGAAAATATTTTTTTATTTTTTAAAAATTTTTTTAAAAATAATATTACTGGGTGAAATCTTAAATTATAACCAACATAGTAATTGTTTTTTAATTTTTTTTTTTATCTTATAAAATTTTTCAAACACAGGTTTTTCGATCAAAACATTTATATTTTCGAAATTTTTTTCAATCTGTTTAAAATTAATGTAATGTTTTGTGGCAGGTGAGCAAATAATAATTAACCTAGGTTTAAGTATATTTAATTTCTTAAAATCTTCCTTTTTAAATTTTTCAAATTGTCTTGAAGAAATTTTTTTTAATTTAACTTTTTTTTGAATTTTTTTTAATGCTAAATCATGTTTTTTTGATATTAAGCCAGAGCCAATAATAATAATATTTTTAATCATTTTAAACCCATTTAGCTAATCTAATATTTTTCTTAATTATTTGTTTTCTAGCATCTTTAAGACCATCTCCAACAAAATTTAATAGATTAGCTGTTGAGATTGAATCAATTTCTTTTTTTTTAAAAGCTTCTACTAAATGTTTGTAGTTTCCAGCACCACCTGCATATATAATTGGTTTTTGAAAATTTTTAGGTATCTTTTTCAAAATTGAGAAATCAAAACCGTTACTGGTACCATCCATATCAATTGAGTTTAAAATTACTTCACCGATCGGCAAATTAGTTAAATTATCAAATATATTTTGATTTTTAAGATTTAATTTTGTACTTCCATTTTTTATATAGAATACAAATTTACCATTTACATTTATATAATCCAAAGATCCTACAATACATTGTTCTCCAAAAGTATTTGCAATTTTCTTTAGTAAATTTTTATTAAACAAATTGCTATTTATAACTAATTTATCTGCACCAGATTGAATATATTTTTTTGCTATATCTAAATTAGATATTTTTCCTCCTGCTGATATAGGTATAAAACATTCTTTAGTGAAAGTTTTAATTATTTCACAAAAATTATTAATTTCATTTTCATTTCTTGAGACATTTAATAAAATTATTTCGTCAACTGAATCTGCAATTAATGAAAAATCATAATTCTTTTTTAACCAATCAAAGTTTCCTATTTTTTGAAGTCTAAAATTTCTACTCAAAAAAAAAGAATCTTTCTGAAACAACAAAGTAAAAATTAATCTTTTTTTTATCATTAAGTAATATTTAAAAAGTTATCTAATAATTTAATCCCATTTGATTGGCTTTTTTCAGGATGAAATTGAGTCGCATAAATATTATCTTTTACTAATGATGACATAAAATTAATTCCATATTTTGTTGTTGATATATTTTTTTTCATTTTTTCAGGTAAAATTCTATATGAATGAACAAAATAAAAATCTGTTCCTGGTGAAAGTCCTTTGAATAATTTATTTCCTCTTTCAAAAAAAACTTGATTAAAACCAACATGAGGAATTTTGCTCTTTGTTTCTTTGAAGGTAAATTTATTGACCTTATTTGGTATGATCCCAAGACCTTTTGTAAACTTATCCTCAAAACTTTCTGAAGCCAAAAGTTGCATACCTAAACATATACAAAAAATATAGTTTCCTTTTGAAATAATGTTTTCAATTGCTTTATCAATAGAATTTTTTTTAATTATTTTCATTGCTTTATGGAAAGATCCTACACCAGGTAAAATAACTATATTTGATTTTTCTATTTTATGAGGATCTGTAGAAATTTTGACTTTTGCCCCTAAATAATTGAAAGCATTTGACAAAGAACCTATATTACCCATCCCATAATCGATTATCGTAATAGTCCTAGATTTCATTTAACAGAAAACTTTGGTTTCCAAATTCCTTTATTTTTTTTGAAGAGTTTTTTATTTGCCCATTTGTCTATAATAAAATTAAACTGCTTTAAAGAAATTTTATAATAATCTAAATATAAATTTATAAAATCTTTCGGATAAAAATTATCGTACATCTTTACTAAATTTAAACCCTGTGTTCTAGTCATTGCTCCCCTTCTTATTTCTATACCAGCATCCTGCGTAGCTCTTCCAAAACCAAATTTAAGATACATCATGTAAGTATGTAAAACATACAAAGCTTGGTCATTTTGTGCAAAATTAGTAAATGTGCTCGCATTTGACTCGGTGTGCTCATTTAATCCACAATATTTTTTTGCTATTAAATAATTTCTGTAAGGATCCCAATTTTCAAAATAAGACCAATGAGTAAGTTTTATTTTTTTTAAAAGATCATTTTCTGGAAACTTAAAAAACGCTTTTTCTGAATCTTTTGCTTTAATTTTTTTTAATACTTTGTCATAGCCTCCCTCAAAATAAATTTTTTTTGCGTATATAGCATCAAAAAAAGGCTTATCCTTCGTTAAGTTTGAGCCACCGTACTCAACCTCACCATCCTCTGCATAAACAATTAAATCTATGTTCATTGACACAGCAATTTTTAAAACAGAGGTAAAAATTGATATTAACCAACCATAATAAGGAAAACCTTTATCTTGAAATCCTATTTTATTTAAATCTTTCATCACTTTATTATTAGGACTCACATGAATATGATCGAAGCCAGCATTTATAAAATTTCTCAAGTTTGTATTTCCAAGCTCAAGTTCTAAAGGTGGTCTTATTGTTACACAAAGTGGATTAATATTAAATTTTTTCTTTAAAGTGTAGGCAACATATGATCCATCTTTACCCCCACTTACAGGAACAATACAATCATAATTATTTTTTTTATTTGAAAAAATTTTCTTTAGGACGGATTGTCTACTTTTCCAATTTATCTTTTTTTTTTCTTTTACCCATTGACAAGCATTACATAGGCCATTTTTATCAAAAGTAATTCTTGGCCTTGTGGAGGTATTTAAACAATTAGTACACCAAAACATCAAATTGCAGACCACCCCCCATCAACCACTAATGAAGTGCCTGTTATATATGAAGATGCTTCAGAAGCTAAAAATAAAACAGAATATGCTACCTCATCTGGTAATGCCAATCTTCCCATTGGGCAATTTTTAGAATAATTTTTAATAAATTTTTTATCTTGTCTTTTCAAAATCCCTTTTACATGTCCCTTTACTCCACCTGAACAAATTGAATTAATTCTAATTCCACTATCCCCATAATAAGAAGCTAATTGTCTAGAAAAATTTAAAATTCCACCTTTAATAATTGAATAATTCATATTTTCCTCAATATTTGTTTTTTTGTATATAGACATGTTTTGCCCTAAAAAACCATAAATCGAATTTAATAAAATAACCGAGCCCTTAATTTTTTTTTCTTTCATTTTTTTACATATTCTATGTGCTGACCAGCAATATGAATTTTGATGAATATCAACATTTTTTCTTAAATTAGAAACTTTATTTTTTTAAATGAACTTAAATTCCAATCGGTAGTTACTGGATACGAACTATTTATAAAAATATTTGGGCAACCAAATTTTTTTGTAATATGCTCTATGTTTTTATCTAAATTTTCTAAATCAGAAATATCAAATTTTTGAAAATTGTAGTTTTTTAGATATTTTTTGGTCAAATCCTTTTTTTTATCAACAATATCTAAATTTATTACAGATGCGTAATTTTCTAATAATAACTTTATAATTTCATTTCCTAATAAACCAGAACCACCTACGATAAAAACCTTTTTTGATTTTAGATTAAATTTTACTAATTTTTTTTTTCTCATTTTTTAAATAAGTATCTAACTAGATTTAAATCAAATTTATCATCAATATCAATAGATCTTTCTCTAGGCATCAAAAAGATAGAAGTACTTTTTCCAATTAATTTACTTTTCTTCAATAAAAAATTTCTATTAAAAATATAAATTGAAGCATTCATCTCATAAACTTTTGGTAATTTTTGTCTTGAAAAGAACATTTTATTAGTTTTTTTTGAAACAACATAAGTATTTTTTCTTTTCTCTACTAAATTAAAATAAGGATTTTTCTTAGCCTCACATACAGAGAATAAATTAGAATATTTGCCATTTTTAAATTTTTTATAAGCTTTATTAATATCGCTTAAAGTTCTTAAAGGAGATGTAACATCTAGATCGAAACATATGTCAAATTTTTTTTTAAAAAATTTCTCTGACTCTAAAAATGCATGTCTTATGGCTAAAAGTTTTGATGAATTTTTACTAGAAATATTTTTAGGTCTTAAAAACCAGCTTTTTGCTCCATAAAATTTTGCAACTTTTTGAATTTTTATTGAGTCAGTAGAAACTATTACCTCACTAAAAATTCTAGATTTAATTGCTTGCTTAATTGTATATGAAATAAGGGGCTTGCCTTTGATTTTAACTAAAGCTTTATTTTTAATTCCCTGAGAACCTCCTCTTGCACAAATAACACACAAATTAGACATCGTAATTTAATTAAAATCTTTAAAAGCTTTACTAAAATCAGATAATTTTCCTAAATCAGTCCAAGAATTACTAGATATTTCATATACACCAATTTTTTTTTTTAAATCAAGGCATTTATTGATTAAATCAGTTAGATCAAATTTTTTATTTTTTGGAATTAATCTTAAAATTTCTTTCTTCATCACGTAAAATCCAGTATTTGCAATAAAATCAAGTTTTGGTTTCTCTTTTATTGAAATTAATCTTTTCTTTTTAACTTTACAAAAGCCATAAGAAAATTCATGGTGTACTTTTGAAACTACTATGGTTAAAAAATTATCATTAGCTTCATGGTAATTATAAAGTTGTATATAATCTATTTTAAATAATGTATCACAATTGGATAAAAAAAAGTTATTTGATTTAATTTTTTTAACTAGCTTAATTCCACCCACTGTACCCAAAGGTTTTGGTTCAGTAATAAAATTAATTTTATAATTCTCTTTACTGTTATTAAAATATGTTTTTATTAAATTGGCCTGATGATTAAGCACAAAATGAAAATTTTGTAGATTAAAGAATTTAAAATTTGAAATAATATGCTCCAACATTGGTTTATTATTTATTGGAACTAAAGGTTTAGGTAAAACCGAGGTATATGGCTTTAATCTTTCTCCTTTTCCACCTGCCATAATTATTACTTCAATCTTAGATAATTCTGAATGATTTTTTTTAGATCCAAAGACATCTTCCCAAGAAATTATTTTTTTCACAAAATTTTTTTTATCTACTACAGGTATAATTCCAATTTGCTTATCTAAAAAAATTTTTCTTACCCTATTTGAGTTAAAGCTTTCAGAACTAATTTTTTTAGGCATTTTATTATAAATAGACTTTATACTAGAATTAAGACTATAATCTTTAATTAAAGCAGAATGAATATCTCCTTCCGATAAAGTACCAAGGAGATATCTATTTTTCTTTACTACAAGTAAGGTTCGAGTTCCATTTTTTTTTATCTTTATCATTGACTCTTTTATGGAGTTATCGATATCAATAAAATATAAATCTAAATTTCTACTCATTAATATTTGTAATCAAAAAATTTTTTAGTTTTTAATTTTTTAAGATTTATTGTTTTTATAACTTTAAGTATTTTATCCGAACTATTATTTTTTTCATAGGGATTATTAATTTTTGATAATGATTTTATATATCTTGCTGAAAAAGCTTTCTTGATTGCATGAGATATTCTGTTTTCCTCAAAATCAACATTTAACACTGACTTAGCCTGTATTCTTCCCAGCTGTCTGTTTCCAAGGTTGATGGTAGGTTTGCTAAACGATGGCATTTCTATAATTCCACTTGACGAATTTCCAATCATAAAATCTATAATTCTACAAATTGAAAAATAATAATCATGACCTAAAGATTTTAGAAGGAAAACATTTTTATTTTTTTGTGAAAATTTTTTTAATATTGAATAGATTATTTTATAATTATGATCAGCTCCTGGCATAGTAATTATAATTGAAGTTTTTTTTAATTTTCTTAGAGAATTTAAGCATTGTTTCAAGTTTTTAATATTTTCATTTTTACTTTTTGTAGTTTCGGGGTGAAATGTCATTAAAATATTTTTTTGGTCAAATTTAATATTTAAAATTTTTTCCAAATTATTTCTTTTAATTATCTTATGATTTTTAATTGACTCTACACCCATAGAGCCAACATTAAAAATATAGCTTGGATTTTCACCTAATTGTTTCACTCTATCAAAATATTTTTTTGTAGATACAAAATGTATGTTTGAAAGTTTTGTGATTGAATGTCTGATACCCTCATCTAAAGAACCTTGAGTAGTTTCTCCTCCATAAATATGAACAATAGGTATATGATTTAAATAAGCTGCTATTGTGGCTGAAAAAATCTCATACCTATCACCTAAGACCATAAGAAGATCGGGTTTTAAACTTAGAAATTTCTTTGAAAATTTTTTTACTCCTAATGAAAAATATTTTGATATATCACTTGCTTTATCACCTCTAATATTCAAATCGATTATACCGGAAATGCTAATATTCTCTTTTTTAATGTCGTTTATAGTTTTTCCAAAAAATTTAGAGTTATGTGACCCTGTTACTAATAAATAATGTGAAAATATTTTTTTATTCTGTAATTTTGAAATTAATTTTTTAAGAATAAAAAACTCAGCTCTTGATCCAGTAACTGTGCATATTTTTATCAAATTAAGATTCCTTGATTAAATTTATATTTTTTTTTTGATTTTTTTCCTAAAATTTTTTTCCAAAAAGAAGCGGGCAATCCATTTCTTGATCTTTTTGTAATTAAATTATTAGCAGAAAATATATCGCCTGGAAAAATTTCTTTTTTAGCTACAATTTTCTTCCTGATATAGTTTAAATTTATTAGTTCATCTTTTTGGGGTTTTTTAAAATAAAACCCGATAGATTTTTCTGCTTTTCTTATTTTTTTTATAAATTTAATTAACTCTTTTGAATTTAAACTTGATCTATGATCTGGTCCTGATTGTTTTTTATCTAGCGTAAAATGTTTTTCTATAACCCTAGCACCCAATCCAATAGAAATCAAAGAAGCATCAAAACCTATAGTATGATCTGAAAAGCCAACAGGTAATTTTAGCTTATCTTTAATAAAAGAGATTGATTTTAAATTCAAATTTTCATTTAAAGCTGGATATTGTGAAACACAATGTAGTATTTCAATATTTTTTTTTGGTGTACCGCTCTTTATCAAGATGTTTAAGGCTTTTTTTATATCTAAAAGATTTGACATACCAGTAGAAAGAAATATTTTTTTTTTTAAAGATCCTATATGTTCAAGATAAGGGATATCATCGATTTGACCAGATGGAATTTTAAATTCCTTTATTTTTAATTTTTTTAAAAGATCAATACTTTTAATATCAAATGGACTTGATAAAAAATTTATTTTTTTTTTTCTACATCTTAATAAAATTTTTTTAAAATTTTCTTCAGAAAGAGTTAATTTTTTTAACATTTTTAAATGGTCATTTTGTTTTAAAGTTTCTCTTTGATAATTTGCTAATCCTAGATTAACATTTGCTAAAGACTCAGGGTCAAAAGTTTGAAATTTAATAAAATCTGCACCTGCTTTAGCAGCTACATCTACCATTTTAAGTGCATTAGCAAGAGAGCCATTATGATTTACACCTGCCTCAGCAATTACTAAAATTTTATTTCTATTTATCATTTTAAAATACTGTTATCTTTTAAGTTTCTAGTAACTACTTTTCCCATTCCTATAAAACAGTTTTTACCAATTTTAATACCCTCTCTAATTATTGCACCACTACCTATAAATGTATTTTTTCCAACTAAAACCCCACCATTTATAACAACTCTGGTAGATATATGACAATTATCTTCAATTTTTGCTCCATGCTCTATTATCGCTGAAGTATTAATAATATTATTGCAGCCTATCTTTGCGCCAAAATTAATCACAACATTGTGATGAATAATTGTACCATCTAAAATCTTTGCGTTTTTAGAAACATATGCCTGAGGAGAAATTATAACAGGAAAAAAAAATTTTAATTTTTTAAACTCATTAAATATTTTTATTCTTTTTTTTGGTGACTTAATAAAACCTAGGCTAATATGCAAACCAAACGATTTTTTTTTTATTCTTTTAATATAATTTTCATCACCCAAAACTTTATAATTAAGAATATTTTTTTTTTTATCTTTGTCAATAAACCCTAAAATTTTAAATTTTTTTGTTAAATTAATTACGTCCAAACAAGATTCTGCATGACCTCCAGCCCCTATTAAGATAATTTTTTTCATAATCTTAATTAATCGTTAAATATATTTATTTTATAATGTTTTATATTTTCTTTATCTGAAAACCATTCTATTGTCTTTCTTAGTGCATTTTCAAAATTCTTTTTTTTCATCGAATATTTGGGTGTCCAATTCAAAATATTTTTCGCTTTCTTGTTATTTGCGTACAATCTATCCACTTCGCTTTTTTTTGGTCTAGTTCTTTTACGGTCTTTTTGAATATTAATCTTACAACCTGAAATATTCGAAATTGTTGAAACTAATTCTTTAATTGAAATTTCAAAACCGCTGCCAATATTTATAATCTCTCCAATATCCTTTTTTTTGTTTAGTGTGGACAAAAATGCATCTGTAGTATCCTCAACATATGTCAAATCTCTTGTTGGATAGAGTGATCCTAGTTTGATAAATTTTTTGGATAAAACTTGAGTAATTATGGTAGGTATAACCGCTCTAAGTGATTGTCTTGGGCCAAATGTATTAAAAGGTCTTAAAATTGTTACAGGACAGTTAAATGATTTATTGTAAGATAAAGCTATTTGATCTGCAGCAATTTTGCTTGCAGCATACGGGGACTGAGCTGAAACTAAATGTTTTTCGTCAATTGGAATATATTTAGGTGTTCCATAAACTTCACTTGTAGATGTATGAATAACTTTTTTTACATTGGAATTTATTGTTGAATTTAAAATATTCATTAGACCTATTGAATTAGTTTCAAAATAAGATTTTGGTGCCCTATATGAATAAGGAATTCCAATTAAAGCAGCCAAATTAATTACAACATCTGTATTTTTTTTTATTAATTGTTTTACAAAATATTCGTCTCTTACATCTCCAGTTATAACATTAATATTTCTTTTTATTTTTTTATCGATTGTATCTAGCCAACCCCATGAATTAAATGAATTATATAGAACTAAACATGTTAAATCATGACCTTGTTTAACAATTTTTTCAGCTAGGTGAGAACCAATAAAACCCTCGGAACCTGTTAAAACAATTTTCATAATTTGTTTCTCCTAATTTTTTTTCTTGTAAATTTTGTAATTTTTATAATCACTTAGCGTATCAATCTCAAACCAACTTTTTTTATAATTTACAACCCTGATAGTATTCTTGTTTTTTTTAATCAGCTGTGAAAAAAAAGAGGTTATATCTAACTTGATTATATCAACTTTGTTTAATTTAATATAGTTACAAATTACCTTCCATCCACGAGGAGTGATTTTAAATAAACCAGCAAACTGACCTTTAATTGAAGAAATTGATTTTGGCTTTCCTCCAATATCAGTTAAATATTTTATATCTTTTTTTTTAGAGAAATTAAATGTTTCTAAATCATCTAATGGATTTTTAAATCTTAGTTTCCAAACTTTTTTCCAATTTGTATTATTAAGAACAACTATATCTCCTTTTGTCTCTACTAGTAATTTAATTGCTTCCTTATCGTAAATAATATCTGCATAAGAAATTATACAAGTATCTAATTTCAATAATTTATTTGCTTTGTTTAAAGAGTAAAAAATATTACTTGATTTCCATTTTTTATTATGAATTTTTTTAAAAGGAAAATTTTTAAATAGATTTTTTTTATATCCTACAACAATATTTAATTTATTAATTTTATTTTTAATAAAATTATCTATAATAATATCTATATATCTTTTATTGCCTGTTTTATTAAAGGACTTAGGCTTATTATCGGTTAAGTATCCTAATCTCGAACCTCTTCCAGCAGCCAAAATTATTCCCTGTATCATAAAATCTTAGAACTATTTTTACAAAGGAAAATATTACTACCAGCTACATATCTTAAAAAAAATGAAAAAATAAATATTTTGTTTAATTGAATTAATATTTTATCAAAAATAGGTAATATTATTTTTGTTAAAAAATTTTTATTATTATAAAAAAATGGATATCCTGTTGATTTCTTAATTAAAAAACCGTTTTTAATTAGAATATTCTTTAATCTCCCGTATGATAATAATCGTCTATTAGTTTCAAACTTCCAAACATCGTTCCACCCATATGTGAAAAGCCAAGAATTCATCAGCCATGATTTTTTATATTTATAAAAATATTTTTTAAGTTTAGTTTCTAAAAGCAAAGATCGAATTGTATCAGAATGGGAATACTGATGATGTTCATCAATCAAAAATTTAACAAAGTTTACTAAAAATTTTCTTGGATGTATCATTTCATTAATTTGAAATGTGTTTGTTTGTGCTATTATCAAATGTCCATTTTTTTTTAATACTCGTTTGCACTCTTTTAAACAAAAATTTGGATTTATTACGTATTGCAAAGCCCCAACAATAATTATTACATCAATAGAATTTGATTTAATTGCAAATTTTTTATCCATTGAGCCAACTAAAAATTTAGCTTTACCTTTTTTAACTGCACTTCTGTTATTTTTTCTAGCAAATTTTGCTAAAGGCGCAGAGATATCTATTCCATAAAATTTTCTAGATTTTTTAATAAAATATTTTGCGTTTTGTCCTGCTCCAAAACCCAATTCTAGTATAGTTTTGTTGTTATTGAAATTTACATCTTTCAAATAACTCAATACACCATCTCTTCTGGAGTGCATGTAGTAAGTATTTCCATCTTTATTTGTATACTTAAAATCATCATATTTTTTTACATATTTATAATTATTCCATAACTTAGATGTGTTAATTTTGTATATTTCCTCTTTTTTCATTTATTTAAAAATTTTTTTTAATCTGTAATTATTAGTTTTGTCTATTTTTTTATCTCTTTCAGGATGCCACATCCAGGCTTCCCAAGCTAAATTTTTATGTTTAATTGACTCTATATTTCCGTCGGTCGCTCTAGTGGTTATATAAAAATTTCTTGGACAATTTTTGAGTGAATAGTTGTGAAAACTATTACATTCTTTTGGAAATCTTTCCTTGCTTAAATTAATTAATTTATGTCTTTTCCTAACATGATTTTTAACTTTAATTAATTTACTTCCAAACCTTACACCAATTACTTGCATTCCTTGGCAGATACCTAGTACTGGCAGATTGTTTTTAAATGCATAATCAATTAATAAGTTTTGAAATTTATAACGAATACTATTTTTTTTGAAACTTCCACCTGAAAGCAAAATTCCTCTTAATTTCAATGTATTTAAAAATAGGTTTAATTTTTTTTTAGATAGTATCAAAGTTTCATTTGAAATAATTATTGGGTTATAAGAATTTTTAATAAGCCAATTAATTAAAGCATGATCAATTTTATCATTTACTTCATTTCTTTCCTTATCTACTGAAACATCTGGATTAATTATCAAATTTTTCATAATTTAAATTTCAAAAAAAATTCCTTCAGTTAAAATGGAGTTTATTCAATATACCTTAAAAATGGTTTAAATTTGTCACACCTAGGATCGTATAATTATCTTTTGTTGACATAAATTTTTTAATCAATATATAGGATGCCTATGAAAATTAAACAACTTTTAACTTCTTTGCATCCAAAAATAAATGAAATGGCATTTATGAGTGAACTCACTTCAGGTAAGTTTGAAAGAGAGGAGATATTAAGGAGTGAAGTTGTAGAACTGTATCGTGCATTAGATACAAGACACAAAATTCAAGATATATACAAAAAAAAATTAGATGATGGTTTAAAAGAAAACCTTATACAAAAGGATGATCTAGCGTTAATGACTGAGGTAATTGACGATGAAGGTGAAACTCATGATCATATAGACCATTTGGATATGAGATTTAAGCTATTCACTGGTACTGATATTAAAAGAGGGAAATTTCCAAAAAAAAATGATGAACTTCAAAAAATAAATGACGAATGGGTAAATATATGTAAAGAGGCAAATTTATGGGAAATAATGGCTTGTCACTGTGCTATAGAAGGTTGGTATCCAGATGTCTCTAAAATGTTTGAAACAGAGTATAAAAAAAGAGGTTTTACAGATGAAGAATTAGAAATCTTTATTGCACACCAAGGAGCTGACGTAGAACACTCTGATGCTCAATACGCTATTTTAGATAAAAATTATTCAAAGTTAAATCCTGCAAAAATTGAAGAGATGGTAAAAAGAACATTTGGTACATCCAAAGGCTATGAACAAATGAAGCTTAAGTTTGCTAATCTAGATAAACCTCTTACTGAATTTTTTTCCTAAAATTTAATTAAATTATCTTATCAACATTTTTATTGAAGCCAATTTTCTAATAACTGGATGTGCGAGATAATAATGTAATTTTTTTATACTTTTTTGAGGTTTTGATCTTAATTTATTAAAGTTTTTTATCAAATGCTCTAAACAAATTTTTCTAATTTCAATATCATACTTTCTATCAATATCTTTTAGTTTTTTTGGGAATGGAAACTTTTTGCAAAAAAGTACATTGCCTCCATCAATTTTACTTGACATTATTATTGTACTACAACAGATCTCTCGTTTTCTTAACAAGCTGTAATAAATTGATGTTGCACCTCTAAAAAGGGGTAGTCTACCTGGATGAAAGTGAATTAAATTTTTTTTAGTTAACAATTGTTTATTTTTAATAATTTCGCCGTGAGGCAAAGATAAAATAAAATTTTTTTCTTTTTCCTTTAATATATATTCGACGATTTTTTCACTAAATTTTTGAGTAAAAAAAATTTTTTTATTTTTAAAAATTTGATTATTATTTAAGATTATTGCTATTTTATTTTTTATAAAAGAATTTCTATTATCGTTAACATATATAATTTTTTTTGGTATTAAATTTAATTTTTTAAAAACATTTAAATACTCGAGTGACCTCAAATTGTTGCTAATAATAATTGAAAAGGATTTACTCATGATTTAAGTATTTTTTTAATTAATCTTTCTTCAATAAGTAGAAGCTTGGATAATAATGAATAATTATAATATTTGTATTTTTTTCTACTAACAGCAAGCTTATCTAAAAGCTTCAATATAATGTTTAATTTTTGAAAAATATCAATTCTTTTTAATTTTATTATCAAAAGCCCTAAATAAATGTAGGATTGAAAGGAGGTCTCTTCTTTAGTTAAAATCTTAAGATTTTTATTATATCTTTTCCTTAATTTTAAATTAACTTCAAATTTTTTATAAAATTTTTCAATTCTTCTTTGATTATAATTTTTTTTTTCAAAAGAATTTTTTAATTCTAAATATGTGGTATCTTTTTCATCTAAATATTTATTATATAGCTTTTTTTTAATTTGATCTTTAAAAGAATTTCTATAATCATTAAAGTCTCTTAAAAAATATCTATCATGATAATTAGCCTCTCTGTATTTATTTTTAATTAACAAACTAATATTTTTCCTATATTTATTTGCCATTTTAGAATAATTAATTTGCCTCAATTTTTTTTAGAGAGCAGTTGAGTATAAGCTGCTGGTTATTTCTAATGTCTTCAAAGATTTTTTCACCCACTCCTATTGCAGCAGGTATTTTTAGTTCATTGCATCTAATTGACATATGCGAGTTAGCACCTCCAAATTTAGTTATTAATCCCTTTATATTGAAACTAAACAACCAATCAAAACCTGGGTCTGCATTTTCAATTAAAACTATTTTATTACTAATATTAATTTTTTTTATGTTGATGTTGTTGTCAATATAAATGGCTTTTGATATTATTTTTTTATTACCAATAAAATTTGGTGAGGATACTTGAAATGGTATAACATCCACACCCGTTGGATCAATTAAAAGTAATGGCAATTTTATATTACAGTTAATTTTATGTTCATTCTCTTGTTTTTTTATTTTGTTTAAAATTCTCTCTTTAGATAATTTGTTAAATTTTTGATGTGTTAGATCTTCGATAGTTAAAAATGATATCTTTTTTTTCGAAAGATTTTTTGATTTAGCCAACTGCGCGATTTTTTTTAAAATTAAATCAACATTCTTTGTAAAAATGAATTTACTATATTCACGACTCTCAAAACCTTTTTTTAAATAATTAAAAAACTGAGAAAAATTTAATTTAATATTATTTGAATTTAAAAGTTTTTCGATTTTTTTTACTTTAATTTTATCTAATTTAAATTTTTTTTTATTTTTAATTTCTAAATTTTTTCTTGCAAAAAAATCTTTTTGAAATGATGAATAATTTTTAGAGTTAATATCATAAGTTCCAGGTCTCAAATGACCATAAATCCTTTTAAATTTATTAAAACTCAGTAAATTTTTTGCTAATAAGTCACAATCTGAGATAAATTTAGATGTTATTGTCTCTAAATTAAATTTAAAATTTTCAACGTCATAATTATTTAGAATATTTAAACGAACAAGAGATCTTAACAAATTTTCGGCAATAAAAGCATGTCTTGCCAATATCGAAAAAGGGATTATTCCATAATTAATAGTAAAATCCAATATTTTTTTAATATCCTTTTCTTTTTTTAAATCATTGTAACTTTGATTTAATTTTTCAATTTTTTTTAAATTGTAATCAATAGAACCTTGATCTTTAAATAATAAATTTTTATTTAAAATCTCATTATAGTTTTTTTTTAAAATTATAATTTCTTTTTGATTTAGTAATTTGGGGCAAAGCTCTTTTATTCTTTTTTCGAAATCAAAAACAAAACAATTTATTGCAATATCAAACTCAATTTTATCGTGTAAAGAAGGATTAGATTTTAAATTTGAAACATAAAAATTAACAAGTTTTTTTTCTAAATAGACTGGTATCTTTTGAGGAATAAATGAAATAAAACTTTTTCTAACATCAATAAAGGATTGACCTAGAAAAAGTAACATTAAATTTTTTTCTTTAATTCTGTTGCTGTAACCCATTATATTTCGTGCTTTTATCCAAGCTGAGTCTAATACTAAAGTTTTATAAAGAGATGATAATAATGGATAAGGATTTTGTCCTATTATTTCAGCTGGGTTCCAATCTGGCATTTGACCATAAACTGTATTCCATTTTTTAAATTTAATTTGCATTTTTTTTTTTAATTTTTCTAATCTTACGTTTATTTTGTCATCTAATTTTTTTGAAATTTTTTTTATTAATACCAGCGGTCTTACTTGAAGAATATAAACCTCTAATTTCTTATTAATTACAAATTCAATATCTAAAGGTATTTCATTATAAATTTTCTCTATTTCTTCGATAGCTTTTAAAAGCTTTAAAAATCTTTTTGATTTAACATCGGCTAATTTTTTTTTTAAAACAAATAAGACTCTGTTGGAATTTAATGTACTACCAGAAGTTACTGTGTCTGACTTGCCACTTATATCATCATAGTTAATAACATAATAATTAGCTGCTGTATTTAAGTCTCTATTAAACACAACACCTGAACAATTTATTGAACTAATCATTTTTTGTATAAGAATTTGAGATTTTCTAAGTGAAATTCTCTTGTAACTCTTAATAACTAAATCAATTTTCTTTTTTATATTTAAAGTGTCTTTAGAATTTATATTTAAAAATGATATATACTTACCTGCATTAGAACTAAAGCTTCCATCTTCGTCAGCTGCTGAAGATCTTATTACTATTTGTCCTTTAAAATTTTTTTGAATTTCCTTAATAATAACTTTTTTATTTTTTTTCCATCTTAAAGCAGAAAAAAAATAAGATTTTGGTACTTTGCTTAAAGTTATCTTTTTATCTAAAAAATTTAAAGTTTCTGCTTTTGAATTAAACATATTATTTATTCAAAGTTTCCAATTTTCTTTTTTCAAAAACTTTTTCAAAATCTAATAATTTCTGAAAAGATTTTTTTGTAGATAAAAATTTTATTTTTTTTAATTTTTCTTGATAAACCTTAGGATCAATTTCTCTTGGACAATTTTCTCTTTTCATTATTTTCTTAGTAAAATTGCTCCTTTTTGTTTTTAAAAATTTACATATTTCTGAAATATTTCTTTCTGAGTTTACTGCAAAATCTTCATTTTCAATGAAAAGACAATTTTTATCGTTTTTATATTTTTTATAATTTAAATACTCTTTTTTTAAACAAAATAAAACCTCGTCAATTACTCTATCCATTGTATTTTTTTTTGGATATTCTCTATAGTTGTTTAAAAAATATAACGGAAAAACATTTTTATTTTTTTTAAACATTATTATCTCATTAAATAATATATTTTCAATTTTCCCCTGACCTACATTAAAACATCCATTAACAGTATCTATTGGATTTCTAAAAATATTTATAAATTTAAATTTTTTATTCACCTCTCTCCAGAGATGAAAAAGCATCATTCCATCATGGGTATCCATGCAAAAAATTGTTTTGTCTTTTACATGTTTTTTTATTACATGTTCACCTCTTTTTAAAAAAGCTCTTTTCTTTAATTCAATTGGATTTTTTGCAGTAAAAATACTTGTTTCATCTCCTACTCTATAATTTAAATTTCTTCCTATTAATTGTTCATAAAAACTTTTATCCAAATAATGTCTTATGAAAAAATACGCTACTTCTCTTTTAATCTTTTTTAAATTTGTAAGATGTAACACTTGATCTACTTCTATAAGTTTTCTCAAATGTTCAACTTTGTTTAAAGAAGAAACTATTGGCGCTACCATACTTTTACCTGAGTTAAGACTGCCCGTAACAATAACAACATTATCAAAATAATTTTTTTTATAAAGTTTTGGCATTTTCATAAATTCTTAAATATTTTTTTAATTCTTCTGTTTTTCAAAATCTTATCGATTGAACTTTTTAAATATATTAATTTGAAGTTATTTTTAAAAATAAAATCATTTTTGTTGGGTATTGGATACCTAATGTCTAAACCTACTATATTTTTTTTTTTATATATATTTCTCACATTTCTCTTTTTTAATATTACAAATGGTACATCTAAAAAAATTTGAAAATAATCGCTGTTTCTTTTTCTTATCCAATTAAGCCATTTGGGAGATATCGATACCATTGAAACTACAATTACAAATTTACCACTTTTGTTTAAAAAATCAGCTAACTTACAAACCCTTTCAGAATTTTTTATGCGATCCTTTAAACTATATTCTAAATCATTAAAAATTGTTCTAAATTTATCACCATCAATATGTATTACTTTTTTTCTGATTTTTTTATTTAACTTGCTAATAAAAAAATTTGAAAAAGTTGTCTTTCCACTTCCTGATAAACCTGTAAACCAAAAGATCATTCTGAATATTTTTTATTTTTTTTAATCATTATCTTTAGGGTTTCCCACCTGTAAAAATTCTTTTCTACTTAAATGAATATAGATCAATATATTTAAGATAGATGCAATACCAGATAAAATAAAAAATAAAATTAAAATAGAATGATTAGATATGTGATTATCAAAAATTAATAACCAAATACAAAGATGCTGAAAATCGAATAAAAATTTTGTTATTTTTCCAAAAAAAATATTTCTGTAGTATGGCTTTATTTTTTTATTATTATTAAGATCATTGCACCACCTAGCTAAGGATGAAAATCTATCTAAAATTAGATGTTGTATTGGTAAAATAGCAATTGTCAAAATACAAAGTGTAAAATAAAAATCAAATATATCGAGAACTTTTGTGTTTATTAAATACATTAAAAAAACAATATGTAAAAAGCTGATGACAAATATATCAAAAAGGCCGTCTATAAATCTTCCATGAAAAGATGTTTTATTAGTAATTCTTGCTACTAGTCCATCTGTAAAGTCAAGGACAAAAGAAAAAATAAAAAAGATAATTACAAAATTTAATTGATAAGAAAAAAATATTGATAAAATTAATCCAATAAATCCACAAATTAAACTAAATAAAGAAATTAAATTTGGACTTATCTTAATAAATATTGGGGAGATTAATATCCCAAATAATCTATATAATCCTTCAAAAAATGAGTTCTGCTGATAATTAAAAAAAAATATTTTATTTTCTTTAAATAGTTTTCTAATTAATGACATTTTGTTTTGATAATTTAATTGATTTATCTTCTATTGTGTAAATTTTATCACAATACTTTAAAATGTTTTCGCTATGACTGATTATAACAATTGTTGTTTTTCCTTTTATAAGTTTAATTTCTTCAGCTATAAGACTTTCGGTTTTAAAATCTAACGCACTGGTTGCTTCATCTATCACAATTATTTTTTTTCCATGATAAAAAGCCCTGCTTAATGCTAGCCTTTTATTCTGTCCACCTGATAATCTTATACCGTTATCACCTACTTTTGTTTCTGTTTTTTTTTGAAATTTTTCAACTACTTGATTAAAATTAGCTTGGTTAATTGCATATTGTAATTTTTCATAATTTATTTCATTTTCATTAGTTTCAAGAGCTATATTAGTACTTATTTTTTCATCTAAGATAATTGGTTCTTGAGGTACATATGCAATAGTACCAACGAAATTTGAAACATAGTCATCTATCAAATTATCATTAATTAAAATTTCTCCACTTTGTGGCTTCAACAAACCTAGCATTATGTCCACAAATGTAGTTTTCCCCTCTCCTGATTTGCCCATTATTCCAATACACTCATTCTTATTTAATTCAAAATTAATATTTTTTAAAACAGGAGTGCCTGTATTTTGATAAGAAAAATCAACATTTTTAAACCTCAAGTCTTTAAACTCATTTGTAATTATGTTTTTTTGTTTTTTTTGGTCTGCCTTAACATTTTTTAGATTAGTTATATCATTCACTATTTGAGTTACTGCATATTGACCAAGGCTAATTCTACTTTGACTGCTTGCAATTAATGAAATCCCTGGGAGTAATCGGATAGCTGCAACAAAATATATACTTATTAATGGCACATAACTATTCAAGTCGTAATGTTTACTTAAAATTAATATAATTGATAATGATACTAAAATAATAAAAAACTCAAAAACATACCTGGGACTATCAATTATTAAAGTTGATTTTTTTTGGGTATCATAAAATATATTTGCAAATTTCTGTATTTTTTTTTTGAAAAAAGACTCCTTACCTAAAATTCTTGTTTCTTTAAAACCTCTCATGCTGTTATCAATAATATTATAAGTATTTCTGAGAGCATCTGTTTGTGTTTTGCCAAGTCTGATATTAATTGGTTTCAAAAAAATTTCATAAACTAAATAGATTGGCAAAAAGGTAAGAAAAAATAATAATAAAATCTTATAATTTATTAAACCTAAAAACAAAATTATTACAATAAAGATTATTAATTCACATAATATTTTTAAAGTAAGCTCAATGTTTCTTACACATTCCATGGAAAGTTCTCTAAGATTTTTAATATAATCACTAGTTGATCTTGAAATATGATCCTCATATTTCATATTCTGATATAAATTTAACAGTTTTACCTGTAAAATTGCAAATTGTTTATATGAAAAACTTGATATCAACCATCTAATTAAAATTGTTATAACTGTTTTAAGAAAAAAAATTAAAATTAAAAATACTGTTAAATAAAAAATTAAATTTTCTCGCGTTGTATTATTGAGAAATCCTAAATCTAAGGGCAAATAATTTATTGAATTTTCTTGTATATTTAAAATTTGCGAGACATAGGGAATTATTAAACCTAAACTAAGAATGTCTGCAAAACTTGAAACTAACATTAATAAAAGTAAAAAAATTAAATAGCTTTTTTTAGTACCTGTAACAGAAATAATACTGAGAAAATTCTTAAAGTTTTTTATCATTTATTTTTTTTTGAACCTTTAATTCTTTTTTAAGTTCGTCATACTCTTTCATTTTTCTTCTCATAAAACTAATTGTAAGCTTTGTTCTAATTGCAATTCCTTTTGGGGTAACTACGTATTGGAGGTAATTAATTTTATCAGATTTTTTTTGAAAATTTTTTAATTTAACAAATCCCTTTTTTTTTAAAGCCTTTAAACAATAATTTAGCTTACCAAGGCTAAATCCTAATTCAGTAGCCAGTTCTCTTTGTGAAGCTGCAGGTTTTTTTTGAATCTTTCTTAATAATTCAAATTGATCTTCATCATTTTTGTAAATATTCATTTACGAACCCTTATAACGTTCAAAATTTGAACAGTAAAGCTTAATTAAATAAATTGCCTTTTAATCAACATTTTAATTTGCTAAACAATACATATGTCTGATGAATTTTTTACGTATCTAATTTTATTGGTCATACTACTATCTATTATTGGTTCAGTTTCATTTGGTGCTTTAATAAAATACCATTTTGATGGTGGTCAAAAGTATCGATCTTTACGTAACATAGCTTTATTTGTTGCAGATATACCAATGACAATTAACAAGATGATTCAATCCAAATCAATAAATCCTAATAAGCCACCGATCCTAACAAAGCATAAAAACAAAAAAAGATTTGAACGATTTATACAAAATAAAAGAGATGGCCTTTTGGTTTTACCTAGATATGACCATTCACTAAATATGCCAATAGTCGATGTTATAGATTTAATTAATTTCAAAACAATCCACACATACCAATATAATTTATCTCAAATAGTAGATAAAAATTCAATTAAACTTGAATATTACCATCCATTAATTTTAGATGATGGCTCATTGATAAGCGAAGGTACATATACTCCATTATTCAAAGTAGACTTTTACTCTAATTTAAAGTGGATCAATAACGAAATAATATTTCATCACAGCAAGACACTAGACCACGAGAATAATATTTTAATACCAGGTCGATTAAAACCTCACTCTAAGCTTGTAAATTTATATCAACACCCGATTAAAAATTTTCGTGATGATGCCATCATTAAAATTAACTCTGATGGCAAGATACTCTATAAAAAAAGTGTGATTGAAATTTTAATTGAAAACAAAATTGGAGATATGATCAATAAGCTAAAAAAAACAGTTAGTGATCCAATACACTTAAATTGTATTGAACCAGCATTATCAGATACTGAACATTGGAAAAAAGGAGATGTTTTTTTAAGTTTAAAACATCATTCTGCAATAGTCCTTTACAGACCGAGCACAAATAAAGTTATTGATTATATTACAGGACCATTTGCTCATCAGCATGATGTAGATATTGTTTCAAAAAATGAAATTTCAATATTCAATAATAATAATTTTTTTATAGATAATAAATATTCCGAGGTTTTAATTTATAATTTTAAAACAAAAAAGTTCAAAAAAATATTTAATGATCAATTAGTAAAAGAAAATTTTAAGACATATTCATCGGGCATGTCACAAATCTTAAATGACGGAGCTTTAATGGTGGAAGAAGAAAACCATGGAAGAATTATCTTATTTAATAAAATGGGTGAAAAAGAATGGGAATTTGTAAATAAAGACAAAGATGGGAATATTGGAGAAATAAGTTGGAGTAGAATTATCGAAGATAAATCTTTTATAGAAAAATTTAAATTACTTGTAGATAGAAAAAAGTCATTTAATTAATAAAATAAAAACCCCAATATCAAATTATTGGGGTTCTAAAATACAATAATTAACACCTAAATTTTTTTCAGTGCATAAATCAAGCCAATTGAGCTATTAGTACTGGTCAGCTGCACGCATTACTGCGCTTCCACATCCAGCCTATCAACTTGGTGGTC
>MDTE01045996.1_pt1 | contig 39524 bp, 42 predicted proteins | sample 811231 | NCBI WGS metagenome assembly MDTE01 (sample SAMN05326651, study PRJNA326480) | marine metagenome | isolation source: seawater | place: Indian Ocean: Red Sea | collected 2010 | reverse complement strand
TTTGTATCAATAGTTTGCCCAAGGACAATTTCACTTCCTAGCGCATATATTTCAGCTGTGGGCATATGTTTTCCTTTAAAAATGCATTGGGCAAAAAGGTTTAGATTCAGATTTGAATATTTCTTTAATAGTTTTAATAACCTTTTTGTTTTTTATATTTATGTTGCCTGAGGCGATAAGATTATTTAAATCAAATGTTCCAAGATAAATTTCAGATAAGCCCTGAATAGTGATTTCAACATCTGGATTCTTACTAGTAATTTCACACTTAGGGGTAGATTTGTCATTTGTATTTAATAGATATGTATTATTATTATCTTTGATTATTGAATCATCTACTTTTAAAATTATTTCTGCATTGTGTTCATAGGTTCTGGCTTCCAGTGAATTGATAACATCGACAATTCGAATCCATAATCCTGTAGTTAATCTTGCATTTAAATCACCAGGAGAAATTAGTAGAGCTTCTAATACATCGTCTTCAGGAACTCCTTTTGCGTGGATTTCTTCTACTAGATCAATATTTAAACAAAAATTCCATAGTTTAATAGCAGCTTCGATATTTAGATATAATATATCCCAGATATGCAATGAAGCAGGCATGTTTCCATGATCATTACTATTTTCAATTGAATAAGTCACAATTCCGACAGGCGTCTTATTATTATCAAATATACCAATAAAATAAGATGGACCATTGCTTAGATGGTTAAAAATAAGATCTTCAATTCTTCTTTCAGCCCAATCATTTGTTAATTCCATTACACCAGGTCGGCTTTCCATTAATTTATTGTTAACTTGGACATAACATTCTATAGCTTCTTTTTTGTTTAAAAAATTAATTTTTAGATTGTTAGATGATATTTGAGGTAGGAATTTAGCATTGTTTTTGGAGATAGAATAATGTTTTTCATGAGTTGGAGCATATCCAAATCTTCCATATATTGCTGATTCAGAAGGCCACAATACAGCGAGAGGTTCTTTATGAACAGAGTGTATTTCATTTAATTGAATTTTCATCATTTCTGATAAAATTCCTTGTCTTCTGTGTGTAGGCATAACACTAACATAAGAAACTGCAGCTACTTTAGCTTTCTTATTTGAAGGCAATGAAATTGATTCCCCAAATGAGTTGGCTGTGCCTATTATTTTATTTTCATCAAATAATGCGATTGCTCTATCAGGAATTGCAAGTTTTTTTAATCTGTTAATATAGTATTCACTTGCAAGAGCAGTATATGCTATAGCTTCTGCTTTAGCAAATTCTGAAATATTCTTAGCATTTATTTTTTTTCTTTTTAAATTTTGAAATTGTTTCATAGGTATTTTAGCAATGACGACATCTCATATTTTCATCAGAAAATATGTCTTCTGAATTACATTCTAATATGGCATAATCTAGTAAAATTCTTATAGCTTTAGATGAATCCTCTAAATCAAATTCAGCCACCTTAGATTCTACCCATTCTAGTTGTTCATTTTCTATTTTAATATCAAATTCAATTTTTTCTGACATGAAATAACCTTTTTTATTTCAATCTAGTATACATGAAACATATACATAAAAATAAATTTTTATGCTTTTATTTGAAGCTTAAATCTATAATTTTATAATCATTTTTAAATGGAAGAGATGGAAGTTTGTTTTTATTAAAATATTTTACATCTTTACATTCTTCACCAATTTTAATGGGGCCTTTAAGATGCTTGGTTAAATAGGATAACACTATCACTCCTGAATCTTCATTAAGGTGTGCATCAAGCAATTTTAATACTTTTATTTTAACATTGGTTTCTTCATAAACTTCTCTTATTATTGCTTTATCTGGAGCTTCCCATTTATTTATATAACCAGCAGGTAAACTCCATTCATTATAAAAAGGCATAATATTTCTTTTAACTAATAAAATTTCGTTGTCTTTTTGTACTACCGCAAGGACTGCGATTTTGGGATTTAAAAAAACATATTTGTCGCAATCGGGTTTAGGACATAAATTATTTATATTTTTATTGTTGTCTGTTTTTCCGCCACATTCGTCACAAAACATAAATATTGTTACCAATCAAATGAATATATGTGATAATTATCTTACAATTATACTATTTAAAGAATGATGGGTTCCTTATGGAAAAAAATGTTTTACGAAAAATACCGAGTATACAAAAAATTTCTGAAAGTAAACGTTTTATAGAATTATGTAAAACATTTCCAAGACATATTGCTATTAATGAACTGAGGTTAATTCTTGATAGTATTCGTACTTCAAATAATAATAATATTTCTGTAGATTTGATATTAAATAATTTGGATAAAAATCTTCAAGATTTGATTTCTCCTCAACCTAGGAAAATAATTAATACTTCAGGGGTAATACTTCAAACTAACCTAGGCAGAGCACCTCTTGCCAATAATGCTATAAAAGCTATGAATGAAGCGAGTTCTAATTATACAAACTTAGAATTTGATCTTACTACTAATAAAAGAGGAGGAAGATTAAAAAAATTCAAAAATATTATAAATCGTTTAACTTCTGCTGAAGATGCTATTGTTGTAAATAATAATGCATCGGCAGTATTTTTAGGATTAAAAGCTTTATGTAAAAATAAAAATGTTTTAGTTTCTCGATCTGAATCAGTAGAAATTGGAGGAGGATTTCGTGTTCCGGATGTTCTTGATGAAAGCCAGGCTATTCTTGTAGATGTAGGGACAACAAATAAAACTTATGTTTCAGATTATGAATCTAATATAGATGATAATACTGGAGCAGTATTATTAATTCATCAAAGTAATTTTGTGATAGAAGGATTTACTCATAAACCCGATATTAAAGAAATTGTTCAGATGGCCCATAAGCATAAAGTACCTGTATTTTATGATTTAGGTAGTGGAAGTATGATAAATACTGAAGAATTTTCTATTCAGTATGAAGCTACAGTCCAGGATGCGATTAAAGATGGAGTGGATTTAGTATTTTTCTCTGGTGATAAATTAATTGGTGGCCCTCAATCAGGTATAATTGCAGGTAAAGAAAAATATGTTCAATTAATAGAAAAATATCCCCTCACAAGAGCCTTGAGATTAGATAAAGTACTTCTGGCCGGATTGATTGCTACTTTGCAAATGTATATTACAGAATCACATATAGATATCCCTATTTGGAATATGATTTCGAAATCAAAAGAAGATATGTTAAAAATAGTTAATAATTGGAAAGATAAATTAGATTATGAATTTTTAAATATTGAAGAATCTAAGACAATGATAGGTGGTGGAAGTATGCCTGAACAACACGTAAATTCTTATTCATTATTAATAAATTTTGATAGTTTGAGTATTACCGCTAACCAATTCAGTAAAAAAATGATTAATAAACCAACTCCATTAATTGGAAGAGTTAAAGATAATAAATTTATTCTTGACCCTAGAACATTGCTCGACAAACAAGATGTAGAAGTGCTTAAGTTACTAGAAGAAGAATTAAAATTAATTTAGTAATCCGTTTAAAGTTTCAGCAACATAATCAATGTCTGCTTTTGTAAGCCCATAATGAGGAACAAATCTCCATCTATCGGTTTCAGCTCCTCCATTAATACCTTTTTCTTTTAATTTTTTGGAGATTTCTCCAGGATTATCTGTATTTATATTGAAGAAAACCAAGTTTGTTTCAACAGGCTCGGGTGTTATGTTTTCAATTTCAGACAATTTTTCATGCATATATCTTGCAAGATCATGATCTCTATTTATGCTTTCTTCATAATTATTTAAAGCAACTATACCAGCTGCGGCTAAAATTCCGGCTTGCCGTGTTGTTCCACCGATAGTTTTTCTCCATTTTCTTACTTTTTGCGTGAATTCTTTTTCCCCTAAAACTAATGAACCTACAGGTGCACCTAATCCTTTGGAAAGACAAAATTGTATAGAATCAACATCTTTGGTTAATTCCTCAACAGTATTTTCTAAAGCAATTGCTGCATTGAATATCCTGGCACCATCTAGATGGATAGGTATATTGTTTTCTGATGCAATTTGTTTTATCTGGTTAATATCACTTGTGCTAAGAGCTCTGCCTCCACAACTATTGTGTGTATTTTCAATAGCTATTAATTTTGTTTGAGCTACATGAACATCGTTTTCTGAACCTGGAAAAGGAGAAATTTCTTCTTTTACTTGTTCTAAGTTCAATAACCCCCGGGAATCATTTTCAACAATACTTGGAAATACTCCACCAAGTGTAGCAAACCCTCCAAGCTCATTGGTGTTAATATGAGATTTGTTACCTATTATTATTTGATCTCCTCTTTGGCAATGAGAAAGTATTGACAGGAAGTTCCCCATAATTCCACTAGATACAAAAACAGCAGATTCTTTATTAAAAAGTTCTGCAGTTAAATTTTCTATTTTGTTTACTGTCGGATCTTCTCCAAAGCCATCATTTCCAACTTCTGCTTCATACATTGCTTTACGCATTTCAGGTGACGGTAAAGTATATGTGTCAGCTCTTAGTTCGATATGAGTTCTTTCTTGAAATTGATATGGATCTGAATTAGACAAATTATAATTCCTCTAAACTTAATTCCATGATATTTAAAGCATCATCTATATCACTTGCTTCAATTCCATAGTGTGTAGCAAATCTCCATCTAGAACCTGCATTCCCTCCTAATAATCCTTTTGAGGATAATTTGTCTGCCAATTTTTGAGGGGATGGTAAGTTAATTGAGAAAAATACTAGATTAGTTTCTACATCTTCGACGCTTAATTGTGAGAATTTCTTAAGACCTTCTGCTAGTTTAGTTGCATTTTGATGGTCTTTTGATATTTGAGCATAATGATTATCAATTCCTACTATTCCAGCAGCTGCAATAATTCCTGCCTGTCTCATCCCGCCGCCTACCATTTTTCTCCATTTTCTTGCTTCTTGAATATATTCTTCACTTCCTACTATTACTGAGCCAACAGGAGCACCGATGCCTTTTGATAAACAGAATGTGAGTGAATCAACACTTTTTGTTAGTTCAGATACTGGCATTTCCAACGCTACTGATGCGTTAAATATTCTTGCTCCATCTATATGGAGAGCTACATCATTGTCATCACAAATTTTCTTTACTGAGTCTATATATTCTTTAGATAATGTTTTACCTCCAGCTGCATTAGCAGTATTTTCAAGTGCAACTAATTTGGTTGGAGCTCTATGAACATTAAGAGGTTCAATACTTGCTTCTATTTCATTTAAATCTAATTTACCTTCATCATCGTTTTGAAGTACAGTTGGAAATATCCCGCCAAGTGCTGCTATACCTCCAGCTTCTGCTCGATAAATATGGCATTTATCTCCTACCACTATTTGATCTCCTCTTTGGCAATGTGCTAATACAGATACTAAATTGCCCATCGTTCCACTTGTTACTAAAACTGCAGCTTCTTTTCCGAACATTTCCGCACTAAGTCTTTCTAATTCGTTTACAGTGGGATCTTCTCCATATACATCATCACCCAACTTGGCATCAAAAATCGCTTGTTTCATTTCCGGGGAAGGTAGTGTAACTGTATCGCTTCTGAAGTCTATCATTATTAATCCTCACTTTTTTTTAAGTAATCTAAAATTTTATTTTTATTAATTGTGATACTATCTTTGTTTTTTCGCAACTTTATTTCTAATGATTTTTTTTCTTCTAACCTTTTACTTGTAGTTATCCTTGTGGGAAAACCTAATAAATCAGCATCTGAAAATTTAACCCCCGGGCTTTCTTTTCTGTCATCTAATACCGCGCTGAAACCAGAATGATTTAATAAATTGTAAATTTCTTCAGAATAAGCTTTAACTTCAGGGATATCATTATTTAGAGCAGTAATTATGATTTCATAAGGAGATATAGATTTAGGGAAAATAGGCCCGTTTTCATCATGGTTTTGTTCTATTATTGCAGCAAGTAATCTACCTGTCCCAATTCCGTAACAACCCATTTCTATTGTTTCCATAGTCCCTGATTCAGTTAAAAATTTTGTATTGAATTTTTCAGAGTATATGGTTCCAAGTTTGAATATGTGACCTACTTCAATTGCTTTTTTTGTATATAAATCATTACTGCAATTTTGGCATTTTGCTTTATCAGGGAATTTTGCGATATCAGTTATTATATCCGCTTTAAAGTCAATATTAAGATTAATATTTGTTATATGATAATTTTCCTTATTTGCCCCCGCTACGAAATTATTACCTTTATCTAATGAATCGTCTGCTATTGTATAAATATCTTTATCTATTGGCGATGCTGATCCAGATGGGATATTATGTTTTTCAAGAGTAATTTGACTTGCAGGTTTGAAATCTGTTGTCCCTAAAATTCTTGCTAATTTTAGCTCGTTAATTTCGTAATCCCCTCTAATGACAACGCAAATAAATTTATCTTTTGTTTCGTAAAACATGGCTTTAATTGTTTTATATTCAGGAATATTTAGAAATTTGCATAAGTCAGGAATAGTTTTAATATCAGGAGTTAGAATTTCTTTTTTTTCACTAATTGAATTATCAGTAAATTCAGTTTTTGTAAATATTGCTTTTTCTGTATTTGCTGCATAGTCGCAATTAGTACATAAAACTACAGTATCTTCCCCAGAGTCGGATATAGCTACGAATTCATGTGAGTCTTTCCCTCCTATAGCTCCGCTATCAGCTTCTATTTTAATTACCTCAAGTCCACATCTTTCATATATATTATGGTAAGCAGTACTGAATTTGTTATAATTTTCATCTAAACCTTCCTGATTTATATCAAAACTATATGCATCTTTCATTACAAATTCTCTTACCCTTAATAATCCTCCACGTGGCCGTGGCTCATCTCGTAATTTAGTTTGTATTTGGTAAAGAACTTGAGGTAGAGATCTATACGATGAAATAATATCTTTGACTATTAAAGTTAATATTTCCTCATGTGTTGGAGCTAAAACGAAAGGTTTTTTTCTTCTGTCCAGAAGTTTAAATAGTTCATCTCCCATTGCTTCAAATCTGCCAGATTTACTCCAAATATCTTTGGGTTGAATTACAGGCATGCGTAATTCTTGTCCACCAATTGCATCCATTTCTTGTCTGATTATAGCTTCGATTTTCTTTAATGATTTCCATGCTGTTGGGAGATAAGTATATATACCTGAACCTGCTTGATGGATCATAGATGATTTTAACATGATTTTGTGACTTTCTAGTTCTATATCTGATGGTAATTCTCTTAAGGATTTAAATAGCATCTTGCTTAAATACATTATTTATCACCTTTTAAGAAGATTTTTATCATAATCAGTTTCCATTTTTTTTATTTCTTTTGCAAAGACTGTTAACATTTCATCGGCATTAACTACTTTATCTTTTTTTCCTTTTTTGAATATTATAGCTTTACCTACACCCGCAGCTATTCCTAGATCTGCATCTTTTGCTTCCCCTGGTCCGTTAACCTCACAACCCATAACAGCTATTTTTAATTTGGATTTAGATTTTTTTGTAATACTGTCTACTTTTTTAGCAAGATTAATAATATCTACGTCTGCCCTTGCGCACCCTGGACAGGAAACAAGAGTTATACCAGTATTTTTCAAATTTAAAGATTTAAGAATATTATTTGCGGCCAAAACTTCTTCAATAGGGTCATCGCTAAGAGATACTCGTATAGTATCCCCAATCCCCTCGTATAGTAACATTCCAATGCCTATAGCTGACCGTATAGAGCCTGAGTCTTTAGTTCCTGATTCAGTTATCCCCAGATGGATAGGATATGGTATTAATTTTGATATTGATTTGTAAGCCTCTACAGTTGTTTCTATGTCAAAAGCTTTCATAGAAATTTTTATATCATAAAATTGAAGTGATTCAAGTATGTCTATTTCCCATAGAGCTGTCCTGACCATGTGATCTACCTGTGAGTAAATATTGCTGTTTTTATTATATTTTGGAAGATCTTCTACTCCTTTATTATGCCTTGATATTCCTTTAGTTCTGCCTATCGAGCCAACAGGAGGTAAACTACCGAAATTTACTCCTATTCTAATAGGGATAGCTGCTGTTTTAGCTTTGGATACTATGTCTTTTACTTTTGTATGATCTCTAATATTTCCAGGATTTAATCTTAATGCGTGAACTCCAGAAACTATTGATTGAATTGCTAGTTCATGATGAAAATGTATATCTGCAACTACGGGAATAGGGGATTCATTTACTATATCTTTTAGAGCTATGGCTGAGTCCATGTCTGGCACTGCGCATCTTATTATTTCACATCCATTTTCATATAGGGAATTTATTTGTTTTAATGTTGCATTTATATCTGAAGTTGGTGTTTTTGTCATGGATTGTATAGATACAGGAGAATTCCCACCAATTTGCACATTATCAATTTGAAGAGGTTTTGTATTTCTTCTTGTTAACATTGATTACCCATTAAAAATATTAATTATGTCTGACAATGTTACAAAGATAATTAATCCAAATAAAATTGAAACACCAATTAATTGTATCCTATAAGTGAAAGCTGATGGAAGAGGGTAGCCATTTCTAGATATAGTGATTAACTCTAAGAATAATTTTCCTCCATCGAGAGGTGGAAAAGGAATGAGGTTGAAAATACCAAGTGAAAAACTAATTAATGCAACTAGCTCTGCAATTGATTGTAGCCCTTGTTTTGATGATTGATTAGTTAATTGAGCTATCCCGACAGGGCCGGTAAATTTCGATTCTCCTTCCAAATCATTATTTTCAATAAATATATACTTAATCCCTGAAAATAATAATCCCATAGTAATATATGATTTTTTAATAGCTTCATTAAAACTTAATTGAGTATCAATTTGTTTTGGGTTTTTAATATTTATCAAAACTCCCATTTTCCCTTCATTCATTTCATCGCCAATTTCAAGTTTCGAGTTGTATTTTTGTGCTGATTCTAAAGATACTTCATCTTTAATGTTTTGTGCGTTTTGCACTACTTTTCTTTTTATAGAGGATTCCCTGGGAGTTATTGTTAATTCTTTTATTTCTGTTTGAGAAATAGATCCAAAAACAGATAAATTTTTATTTCTTTCAATTGTGATTTTAGTAGGAGAATTTTTGTTTTCAGATATATTATTAATTAATTTATCAATTGAATCTATTGAGTTGTTATTTATTTTTTTTATGATGTCTCCTTGAGTAAGTCCAGATATTTCAGCAGGAGAATCTGGAGCTATTTTTTCTATATATATTTCCCCTCCCCATACTTTGTGAGGAGTTAAAAATATAAATAGAAGAATAAGGAATGTCATTAAAAAATTGAAAAATGATCCCATAGAAAAAATTATTATTTTTTTAAGACTTAATGTTTTCGAAAACCTTTCTTTTTTATCAGGCGTTTCTATTGATGGTAATTTTACGTATCCTCCCAAAGGAATTATATTTAAGCTTATAATTGTGGATGAGATTTTTTTTGCAAAAAGCCTTGGAGGAAATCCTATAGCAAATTCTTCTACTTCTATTTTGAACATTTTTGCCATAACAAAATGTCCAAATTCATGAAACACTACAATAATGAATATGATGGGGATAAATAGTAAGTATCCTGAAATTTCGCTCATTTACACCTTTGCCATATCGTAAGTATTGTTTATAGTATTATGATAAATTTCATTTATTTTATTGATATTTAGTTCAGTTATTTCTTTATGTTTTTCCAAAACAGACTCTATTAGAACAGGAATATCTGTAAATTTGATTTTATTATTAAGGAATAACTCTACAGCAGCTTGGTCTGCACCGCACAATGCTATTAACCAACTTCCTCTTTTCTTTCCATATTTTAATCCTATTTCAAAAACAGGGTAATCTGAAGGATTAAATGGTTCAAAATCTGAGCCATTTAAATTTTCTTTTTCAAAGGCGTTATAGATTTTATCATTTTTAAAATTTGGATAATTTAAACCTTCACTTATTGGTATCTTCATATCTGGAGGATATGATGCAGCTATAAATGAATTGTCTTCAAATTCAACCATAGCATGTACATTACTTGTCGGATTTAAAATCACTTCAATATCATCCACAGGAAAGTTAAATAATATACTGCATTCTATAACTTCGAATGCTTTATTCATTAATGTAGCTGAATCTATTGTTATTTTTTTCCCCATTTTCCATGTTGGGTGGTTTAGAGCGTTTTCAGGTTTGATGTTTTTGAGCATCTTGAATTTTGTACCTCTGAATGGTCCTCCGGATGCAGTAATAATGATTTTTTTTGGACTTTTTTTTGTTTGAGATAGTATTCCCTTCACACTGGCGGGCTCACTATCTAAGGGAATTAATTTTCCTGAGTATTTATTTAGTTTTTCATAGATTAAATCAGCACCACATAGTATAGATTCTTTATTTGCTAAAGCTACGGTTTTAGATTTTTCTAAAGATTTAAGTATAGGTTCTAAGGAAGACAAACCTTCTGTTGCAACAACTAAAATATCAAGATTGGGGTCTGTTGCAATATTTATTGGTGAGTTGAGTTTGGAATTTTCAATATTTATATTTTTTTTGTTTGCCCAATAAAAATCGGGATGAAATTCATCAATTTGTTTTTTCAATAGTGTTGTATTACTGTTGCAAGTTAATCCTGTAATATTTAAATTAATTGATTTCTTACATATTTCAAGTGTTTGAATCCCTATAGAGCCAGTAGAGCCTAGTACTGATATGTTTTTCATAGATTAATCCATTTTAATAAAACAAAATATCCTAACATAAAAATGAATAAAGATGAGTCTATTCTGTCTAAAACTCCCCCGTGACCTGGGAATATATTTCCGAAGTCTTTTATTTTATTTATTCTTTTTATTTTAGAGAAAAACAAATCACCAATTTGTCCGAATATTGATAATAATATAATGCTAAATATAATATAAAAAATGTTAGCATCAACTAAATAAAATGGACTCATATTCCATTTTATTATTGCTAAACTTAGAACAGTAGTTACAATTATACCTCCTATTGAGCCTTCTACAGTTTTTCCGGGACTAATATTTTTTGATAACGAATGTTTGCCGAAAACTTTTCCTGTAGCGTAAGCACTAGAATCATTTAAAGTACTTATTATAATTAATAGTAAAAAAACATGTTTATTTTCTATTAGAATTATTGAACCATAAATCATAAGAATAGATGGCAATAAAATAGGAAATATCAATTTATAAAATTTATTTGAAATAATATTTTGCTTATTAAAAATAATAGGTAAAAATAAATTTAATATAATAATTAAACTTATTAAATAAAATATAAAATTTTTCATATATATATTGGTATTGAAAATCTCATAAATAATGAATGGGGAAATTGTAATAAAACCACTTATAAGACAATTTATTACATTTGTTATGGTTAATTTTTTATCTACAAGCTCTCTTGTTGAAAGGTATGACACGAAAAATAGAATAATAATAGAACCTATATAGTTGTACCAAGTAATAAATATTAAAGGTAAGATTAAAAATAATGTAGATAGAATTCTTAACTGTAAATTGGAAATTGAATATTTAATTTGTTTTTCCATAATTCCTGTTTCTTTTTTTAAAATCTTTAAGAGCTTTAATAACATCTTTTTTATTAAAATCTGGCCATAATTTCGTGGTGAAATACATTTCTGAGTATGCTGATTGCCAAAGCATAAAATTACTAATTCGTTGTTGTCCCCCTGTTCTAATAATTAGGTCTGGGTTGGGAATTTCAGAAGTATAAAGCAATTTTTCAAAATGTGTTTCATCTATATGATTAATGTTTTGTTTGATTAATTTGTTAACTACATTGATAATTTCTTGTCTTCCTCCATAATTCCATGCAATTATTAATTCCGCATCATATTTCACCTCATCGTTTCGAGTGACATTTTTTATTTTTTTTAGTAAATGTTTTGGAAGATATTCTATATCACCTATGAATGACAATTTGATTTTGTTCTTTTGAATTTCTTTTGCAACTTTATTTAATGCAAATTCAAGTAAATTTAGTAAATTTTCCTTTTCTTCCTCGGGTCTGAAATTGTTTTCTGTTGAAAAGGCAAATAATGTTACATATTTTATTTTGTTATTTATTAATTCTTCGACAACTTCAGGAATGACATCTAATCCTTTTTTATGTCCTGAAAATCTAGGAAGGTTGCGTTGTTCAGCCCACCTTCCATTTCCATCCATAATTATAGCGACATGGTTGATATCATTTGTTTTCATTATGGGTAATTATAACGTTTTTTAGATACTTAAAATATCCTGTTGTTTGTTTTCTCCTGCAGTGTTCATGTCTGAGATAAAAGTATCTGTTACTTTTTGAACATCTTGTTGCATTCTTTTTGATTCGTCTTGGCTAATTGAGGAATTTTTTTCATCAGATTTTATTTCATCAATAATGCTTCTCCGAATATTTCTTATTGCAATTGATGATTGTTCAACTTTTTGTTTTGCGACTTTACTTAATTCTTTTCTTCTTTCCTCACTAAGTGGTGGCACACTTAGTTTTATAATATCTCCGTCTATCGTTGGATTAAGACCTAAATCTGAAGATTGTATACTTTTTATTATTTGTTCAACATTGTTTTTATCCCAAGCATTAATGTTTATTAAACTTGCGTCAATGATATTTATGGATGCTAGTTGATTTAAAGGGAGGGTAGAGTTGTAGACATTAATTTTTAATGATTCAATAATACTTGTGTTTGCTCTTCCTGTGCGAATTGACGATAATTCATTTTTTAAGATTTCCATAGATTTAGTCATTTTGTCAGAGGTGTATTCTTTAACATTCTCAATATTTAATTCCATAAGATTCTCCTATTAGAATATATTGTTATTACTCAGTAAAGTACCATTTTGATTACCTGTAATGATACCTTTTAAATTGCCTTTTTTAAACATGTCAAAGACTACTATTGGTAAGTCGTTGTCCATACATAATGCTAATGCTGTTGTATCCATGATTTTAAGTTTTTTTGTTAAAGCATCTTGATAACTGATATTATCAAATTTTTTTGCGTTTTTATTTGTTCTTGGATCTTCAGAATACACTCCATCAACTCCATATTTGGCCATTAATAGTAATTCAGCTTCAATCTCTATTGCTCTTAAGGATGCTGTTGTATCAGTAGTCATATGAGGATTTCCTGTTCCTGCAGCAAAAACAACTACACGTTTTTTTTCTAAGTGCCTAATTGATCTTCTTCTTATATATGGTTCTGCAACTTGCTGTACAGTAATTGCTGATTGAGTTCTGGTATCTATAGAATATTTTCTTTCAAGAGAATCCTGAAGGGCAACAGCATTAATGATCGTAGCTAGCATTCCAGCATAATCTGCAGTTGCTCTATCCATTCCATCTTTTTCAGCTTCTGCTCCTCTCCATATATTTCCTCCGCCTACTACAACACCGATTTCTATACCTAATTCAACTATGGTTTTAATTTCATTGGCCATATAATTAATTGCTTTAGGATCTATGCCACTATCTCGATCACCTTTAAAAGATTCTCCGCTTATTTTTAGTAGAATTCTTTTTAATATCGGTTTTGCCATAAATTATATTTTAATCTGAAATGGCAAATCGTTGAAATCTTTTAATTTGTATATTTTCGCCTAGTTTACCAGATGTTTCCTCAATGAGAGATTTAATAGTTTTTTCACTATCTTTTATAAAAACTTGTTGAAGTAAAGAATTTTCTGATGTAGGTTCAATATCGTGACCATTTGTCTCAGATTCTGCATCTAAATAGATAGGGTTCATAGCAGCTATTTGCATGGTAATTTGGTGTGCTAAATCTTTAAAATCTTCAGTTTTTGCAACAAAATCAGTCTCACAATTTATTTCTAATAAAACACCTATTTTACTATTTGAATGAATATATGAAGAAATAATACCTTCGTTTGCACTTCTGCCAGATTTTTTTCTTGCCAAAGCTATTCCTTGTTCTTGAAGTAAAGACATTGCTTTTTCAATATCACCATTGCTAGATTCTAGTGCAGATTTACAAGCCATAATACCAGCTCCAGTTTTGTCTCTTAATTCTTTTATTAATTTAGAATTCATTTAAAAAATTTTATTTTTTGTTTTCTGGTTGTTTGATTTTTTTACTAACAGGGGCACTTACTTTGGGTTTAGGAGTTTTTATCAGTGATTTTCCTTCAATAATCGCATCGGCTATAACATTAGATATTAATTTAATAGATCTTATAGAGTCATCATTGCCGGGGATAATATAATCTATTCCATCTGGGTCTGAATCTGAGTCGACTAAACCTATTACAGGGATATTTAGTATATTTGCTTCGTTTATAGCTATTTTTTCTTTTTTTACATCAATTACATATAGGCAATCTGGTAATTTATTAGTTTTCTTTAATCCTTCGAAGAATTTATTGAGCCTATTAATTTTTTTGTTTATCTGTGTTTGTTCTTTTTTTGTTCGAATTGTTGCTTGTTCGCTATTTTGTTGATTTTCGAGTTCATTTAAGTGTTTTATTCTTTTAATAATAGTTTCAAAATTTGTTAATGTTCCTCCAAGCCATCTAGATACAATGTATGGAGAATTAGATTTTTCAGCAGCAGATTTAATAGTTAGTTGAGACTGTTTTTTTGTACCAAGCATCAGAACAGTGCCGCCTTTAGCAGTTAAATTTCTGACATATTTATAAACATTGTTTAAAATTGATAGTGTTTGAGTTATATCAATTATATGAATTCCCTTTCTGGAAGAATGTATATATGTATTCATTTTAGGATTCCATTTTGTTTTTTCATGCCCAAAATGGATTCCTGCATCTAATAATTCTTTTATACCTATTTCTGTTAATTTTAATGTCTTTTCGTCATTCGTGACATCTTCGGAAATAGTCATTAATATTTTCTCCTTATTAATTTAGTATTGAAGGTTAAATTAAACAACGAGAGAGAGTATAACACAAAGAATATACTTAATTGTACATTTCTAATGTGTCATTTAGTTATGTTTAATTTATTTAAGAATAAAAAACTTGATAAATACTAAATTTATTTTGTTTTTGTGTTAAAATCTATTTTGTTAATAAAATAAATAAATTTAAAGTGAATAAAAAAGAAGTAATTAAGAAGCACGATAAAGACACAGGGTCTGTTGAATTTCAAATTTCCCAACTTACGAATCGTATAAATGTACTTACGGATCATCTTAGATCAAATCCTAATGATAATAGTTCTAAACATGGAATGTTAAAACTTGTAGGCAAAAGATCAAGATTTTTATCATATTTACGAAAAGATAATTTTAGTATTTATGAAAGTATTTTAACTTCCTTAGGCATTAGAAAGTAATTAGTTTTTTAATTATTATTTCAATCTATGCTTATCACGTTTTTTACCTTAGGAGTAATGATGCAAGAATATAAACACAAATTTTTAATTAATGATGAAGAAATTTCATTTGAAATAGGCAATATGGCTAAAGCAGCTAATGGATCTGTTTTAGTTAGGTATAGAGATAATGTATTACTGATTACTGCTACCATGAGTAATCCAAGACCAGGAATAGATTTTTTCCCCCTAATAGTTGATTTCGAAGAAAAATTATATGCAAGAGGGAAAATACCTGGAGGTTTTTTCAGAAGAGAAGGCCGACCAAGTTCTTCAGCAATTTTATCGGCAAGATTAATTGATAGAACTTTGAGACCCTTATTCCCTGAAAGTTTTCGTCACGAAGTGGCAATCGTAATCTTGCCTTTGGCTGTCGATTTAACAACTCCACTTGATTGGTTGGGATTAATTGGTGCTAATTTAGCGTTATCTATTTCAGATATTCCATTTAATGGACCTGTATCTGCAACAAACATTGGATATATAAATGGTGATTTAGTTTCAAATCCATCATATGAACAATTAGATGAAAGCGAATTTAACCTTCTTGTTTCTGGAAGTACTGATGGAGTGGTAATGATTGAATCTGAAGGAAAAGAGATTTCTGAGGATTTAATGTATGAAGCTATTTTGAAATCACAGGAAATAAATAATGAAATTATAGATAATTTAAAATCATTTGTTGCTGAAAACGGAAAAGACAAAATAAAAATATCTAATGAATTTGATGAATCTAAATATTCTGAATTAACAAAAGCATTAGAATCTGAATTATTAAATATCTACAAAAATAATGATCTGAATAAATCAGAAAAAGACATTTCTATTAATGAGCAAATTGAAAAATTCTTTGAAGGTAAAGAATCTGAAACTCAGATTGAAGATTATAAATCAGAAATAGACAAATTGAAATCTAATGTATTTAGAAAAATAACACTAGAAAATAAATCCAGAGTAGATGGAAGAAAATTTGATGAGATTAGAGATTTGAGTGGTTCGGTTGATCTTATTCCAAAAGTACATGGCAGTGGAATCTTTACCAGAGGAGAAACTCAAGTTTTATCTTTAGTAACACTTGGCTCTGCAAGAGATTATCAAAGACTAGATACTTTGACCCCTCTTGAAGAAAAAAGATTTATGTTGCATTATAATTTCCCTCCATATTCTGTAGGTGAAGCTAGACCTATGAGATCTCCTGGAAGAAGAGAGATAGGTCATGGCGCGTTGGCAGAAAAAGCTATCGAACAAGTACTTCCCAGTTCTGATGATTTTCCTTATGCCATCAGAATTGTATCTGAAGTATTGCAATCAAATGGAAGCACTTCTATGGGAACAGTTTGTTCTGCAACTTTAGCATTAATGGATGCAGGCGTACCCATTAAAAAACCGGTGGCTGGAATTTCTGTTGGATTAATATCTGATGAGAATAATTATGAAGTTCTTTTAGACATACAAGGAGTTGAAGATCATTACGGAGATATGGATTTTAAAGTAGCTGGAACGGAAGATGGGATCACTGCAATTCAGTTAGACATTAAATTGAATTTCATATCACTTGAAGTAGTTAAATCTACACTTGATATTGCTAAAAAAGGAAGATTGCATATTTTGAAAACAATTAATTCTGTAATAGATAATCCGAGAGAAAATTTGAAACCTGATGCACCTAGAATATCTAAGTATCAAATTGACCCTGATAAAATAGGACTATTAATTGGGCCTGGTGGTAAAACTATAAAAGGAATTTCTGAAGAAAGTGGTGCAGTTATCGATATAAATGATGATGGAATTGTTTCTATATCTTCTGAAGATGGAGATTCATTGGATATTGCATTAAGTAAAATCAAAGATCTTACCAGAGAGATTAAAGCAGGAGAAATTTTTAAAGGAAAAGTAGTGAGCATAAGAGATTTTGGTGCTTTTGTTCAATTGACACCTAATAAAGATGGCTTAGTGCATATAAGTGAACTTGAAAATTATAGAGTTAAGAATGTAGAAGATGTTGTACAAATTGATGATATAGTTGAAGTTTTGGTTAAATCCGTTTCTCCTGACGGAAAAGTTTCATTATCTAGAAAAGCTTTGCTTGAAGATTCTGAGTAAATATGTTTTGCTTGTTATTACAACATATTTAATCAATTAAATGTCTGATAATAAGAAAATAAAAATGATATTGAATGGCGCTCTTGGACGTATGGGAGGCTATGTATTAGATGCTGTTTTAGATACTAATGATATAGAAATTGTACATGGCGTAGATCCCACTGTTACTGATTCAACTAATAATTATAAAGGTGTTAATTTAGTACCTAATATTGAAAGTGTATTAAATGATGATATAGATGTTGTTGTAGATTTTACTAATTCAGAAGTTACTATGGATATAGTAAATAAATGCAGAGATAATAATGTTGATTTAATTATAGGTTCTACAGGTTTTACACAATCTCAAATAAATCAGCTTAAAAATATAGCTATTGATTCTAATATTACTGTTTTTTTAGTTCCGAATTTTTCAATAGGAGCTAATTTGTTAATGAAAGCAGTTGAAAATATATCAAATTATTATGATTATGTTGATGTTACTGAAATGCATCATGAGAATAAAGTTGATTCACCATCTGGTACTGCAATGTCGATTGCTGAATCTATCAGCAGAGGTAAAAAAAGTGGTAAATTTATGCAAAATATTCCAGAGCGAGAATCTGTTAAAAATGCTAGAGGTGCAAACTATGAAGGTATTAACATCCATAGTCGAAGAATGCCTGGATATGTAGCACATCATGAAGTGGTTTTCGGCAGTTTAGGTGAAACTTTAACATTAAGACATGATTCTATTGATAGAAAATCGTTTATGCAGGGCGTTATCGAATCAATAAGATCAATACATACTCTTAATGGGTTTGTATACGGTTTAGATAATATTCTGTGATTCCCAATATATATTAAAACTAGGTATTATTTCTGAGTTGACCGAAGTTTAAACCTTTGATATTCTCTCTAATAATTTAAGTTCTATAGTACTGTTATGGATATTGAAAGAAAATTTTTAGATCACGCATATGGATACGATGATGTTTCTATCGTTCCAGGAGAATTCACGATTAATCCTGAATTAGCTGATACTAAATTTAAAATACAGGAATTAGAATTTGATATCCCGGTTTTAGCGTCAGCAATGGATGCTGTGGTATCACCTGAATTTGCTGTCAACTTCAATTCGAAAGGTGGGTTGTCTGTATTAAATTTAGAAGGTATATACACAAAATATAATGATTATGCCGATCCTTTGAATTCTATTATTTCTGCAAATGAAGATGAATCGACATTAATTATGCAGAAAGTGTATTCTAAGAATATTGATGAAAGTTTAGTTGCTGAGCGAGTAAAAGAAATTAAAGAAAAGAGTTCTATTTGTGCTGTTTCAGTTACTCCTGCTAATACTAAAAGATTAAGTCCAATTGCAATTGAAGCTGGTGCAGATATAATTGTTGTTCAATCCACAGTAACTACCCCTAGACATTTTTCTAAAAGTATTACAGGCTTGAATATGTCTGATTTGAAAAAGCAAATTAAAATTCCATTGATAGTAGGTAATTGTGTAAGCTATAACGTAGCATTGGAGTTTATGAATACAGGAGTTGATGGAATATTGGTTGGCGTGGGGCCTGGTGCAGCATGTACAACTAGAGAAGTAACAGGATTAGGTGTTCCTCAAGTGACTGCTACTTTAGATTGTTCTATGGCAAGAGATACTTATTTTAAAGAAACCGGAAGATATGTGTCAATTATTACTGATGGAGGAATAAGAACTGGAGGCGATTTCTGTAAATCATTTGCTTCTGGAGCGGATGCTGTGATGATTGGAACACCTTTGGCTCAGACGGAGGAAGCACCAGGTAAGGGCTTTAACTGGGGAATGGCTACTCCTGATCCTGCTTTACCCAGGGGAACAAGAGTATCTGTTGGAAGTAAATGGTCACTAGATACTTTATTGTATGGACCTTCATCCACAAGTGATGGTACGCAAAATTTTATGGGTGCATTAAAGAATTGTATGGGTTTTGTTGGAGCATATTCCGTCAAAGATATGCATAATGCTAAAATGATAGTCGCTCCATCTATCAAAACTGAGGGCAAATTTTTTCAATTACGAAAATAATAATAATCTTTTAATTTATTATCTATGTTTATTGTTGATACTATAATGAATCTATAATTCTGTGTGTAATCTTTGATTAGATATATATTTTGATTTTGAAAAATATCATTTACAAGATTGAAAAAATCCTTATATGTTTCTGAGTTAATTTCCAAAATAATATATTCAAATTGAATTTCTTTATGTTTGATTTCTAATAATAAATTTAAAGATAATTCATAACCTTTTTCCCCTCCATATAATGCATTCCTAGGTTCAGATTTCAATTCCGGTGAAAGAAGGTCCATTTGTTTTTTTGATAAATAAGGTGGATTGGAGATTATAAACTTATATTCACCTTTTATTCCATTACATAGATTTGTTTTTATAATATGAAATGTATCTTTGTTGTTATTTGTTTGTTTAATATTTATCAGGCTCACTTTTAGTGCTTTGTCTGATATATCTGTTAAAACATATTCGTTTTTATTATTTTTAAATTCATTAGCTAGAGTAATAGAAATATTTCCACTACCACAGCCTATTTCTAGAATTTTAAAATTAGAATTTTCTTTATGAATCGCTAATTTTTTAGTTATTTCTATTATTAATTCTGTTTCTTGTCTTGGAATTAATACATTTGTATTAATATGAAATGGAATACCGAAAAAATAAGATTTTTTAAATATGTATGGTAAAGGTATGCGTTTGATTCTTTCTGCAATGATTTTGTCATTTTTATTTATTTCTTCAATACTTAAGTTTCTATTGAGATTTGATATCAATGTACTTTTTTCCCAATTTAGAATGTGCATTAAAATTAATTCAGATTCTAAATTATGTTCGGTAATATCAAATTTTTTTAAAACTTGACTGTTTTGATTGATTAGTTCTAAGATTTTCAATTACATTAATCATCGAAAGTATTGTTTAAAGAGTCTATTATATTTTGAAATTCCCCATCTAATACTTTGTCAATATCATGGTTAGTAAATTTAGATCTGTGATCAGTAACCCTTTTTTGTGGAAAATTGTATGTTCTTATTCTTTCCGACCTATCTCCAGATCCAACTTGTTCTTTTCTGTCTTGTGCTCTTTCAGCTTCTTTTTTTCTTTTTTCCATATCATAAATTCTTGCTTGCAGAACAGACATGGCTTTTTCTTTATTTTTTAATTGAGATCTTTCGTCTTGGCAAACAGATATAATCCCTGTAGGAATATGTGTTATTCTAATTGCTGTTGCTACTTTTTGTACATTTTGCCCGCCATTCCCACTTGCATGAAATATATCTATTTCTAAATCGTTATTATCTATAGTTATATTTATTTCATCTGGAACAGGTAAAACTGCTACTGTTGCGGCTGAGGTGTGTATTCTTCCGCTCGATTCTGTAGTTGGTATTCTTTGAACTCTATGAACTCCACTTTCAAATTTTAGATTTTTGTATACATTTGTTCCTAGAAGTTCAAATATGATTTCTTTTATACCTCCTAATCCTGTTAAGTTAGAATTTAAAATATTAGTTTTCCATCCATTTCTTTGTGCAAATCTTGTGTACATTCTATATAAATTTTGAGCAAACAATGAAGCTTCTTCTCCTCCTGTGCCTGCTCTGATTTCCATAATCACATTGCTTTTATCATCTTTGTCTGATTCAAACAATCTTTGTATCAGTTGTTTTCGCAATTCATTAACTTTAAGTTTGATTTCTTCTAATTCTTCCTGGGCTAATTCTTTTAGATCTTTTGATTCGGGTTCATTTATTAAAATTTCTAAATCCGATTTTTGCGAGATATATTTTTTATATTCGTTGGATAAATCTGCTATTTTTTTTAATTCGGAATATTTTTCATAAATGCTTTTATTTTGTTCAAAATTATTTGAAATATTTTCAGATATATTCTTTTCTATTGCATTAAATTCTTTTAAAATTTCATTTATTTTTGTATTTATTTTTGATTCATTCATCTTATATTTTTTGTTTTATTCAATTTAGATTTTCATTAAATCAATTAACTCTTTTTCATTTATATCTTTTTGATTGCCGGTATTTAATTCTTTATAAGTAATATAATTTGATTTTTCTTTTGGGTCTCCAATGATTACAATTATTGAAAATTTTAAATTATTCCCGTATCTCATGTTTGCTTTTAAACTTCTAGAAGAGATTGCTAGTTCTGATCTTATCTTATTTTGCCTGGCAATAAGGTTATATTCTATAGCTTTAGTTTTTGACTCGTCAGTTAAGTATACAAATAATATAGATTTCTTTTCATTATGAGGTAATTTAATTTTGTTCACAATTATTTCATTAATGACTCTTTCAACACCCATACCAAAACCGACTCCTGGTGTGGTATTTCCTCCAATTTTTTCTATTAATCCATTGTATCTCCCTCCACCAACTATAGCATTTTGCCTTTTATCTTTATTTGATATTATTTCAAACACTGTATGAGTGTAGTAATCCAATCCTCTGACAAGATTATTATTAATTTGATAATCGATTTTAGCTAATTCAAGATATTTTTTAACATTTTCAAAATGTTTCAAATTTTTTTCTGAAAGAAAATTCATTATATTTGGAGCATTATTGATATGGTTTTTACAACTAATGTTTTTGCAATCCAAAATTCTCAAAGCATTAGTTGTAATTCTTTTATTGCAATCAACACAGTTATTTTTATTCCAACCTGAATCTTTATAATATTTATTTAGTTCAATTATGAATTGTTTTCTGTCTGAAATATCTCCAATTGAATTTATTGATAAATTTACATTTGATAAGCCGATATTTTTCAATAGTGTCCAGGCGAAAGTTATTATTTCAGCATCTAATTCCGGGTCATGACTTCCTATCGTTTCTATTCCAAATTGATGATGCTCTCTTAATCTTCCAGACTGGGGACGTTCATATCTGAAAATAGATGTGAAATAATATAATTTAATTGGCTGAGGTTGATTAAACATCCCATTTTCAATATAGGACCTACATACAGATGCTGTGCCTTCGGGTTGTAGAGTAATATTATTTTCTCCTCTGTCTGTAAATGAGTATGTTTCTTTGGTGACAATATCTGTTTCTAATCCAATTCCTCTTAGAAATAAATCTGTTGATTCAAAAGTCGGTGTGTCAATTCGTTTGAATCTAAATGTATTGGCTAGGTCAAATGCATGGCTTTTAAAATAGTTCCAATATTTTTGATCGCTTGGAAGTATATCCTTAGTTCCTCTTATTGATTTAAACATTTATACATAGTTCCTATTTTTATTTTAAATGTTATGATTATAAATGTTAGTTATAAGATATTTTTTATTCAAGTGGTACTTGGTTCTGTAGATGGTAATCACTAATTTAGATAATCAATATAAAAATTTTAAAAAAATAGCAAAATCATATCTTAATTCTGAGCAATGGAATATTGTTGAAAAAGCGTATAATTTTGCTAATAATGCACATGGAAACCAAAAAAGACTAACCGGTGATAAATTTATTACTCATCCGCTTGAAACTGCTAAATATTTAGCGGAATTACACCTAGATCACAATACTTTGGCTGCGGGTCTTTTGCACGATGTTATAGAAGATTGTGATGTGACTTTAGTTGAATTGGTCGATATATTTGGTGAAGAAATCTCTTCATTAGTTCATGGAGTGACAAAATTAACTGAAGTTGAAAATGTATCAGAAATAAGGTGGGAGGAAAATATCCAAACTCATTCAATTCTTGAAGCTCAAACTTTAAGAAAAATGCTTATGACTGTAGCTGAGGATATTAGAGTAGTTCTAATTAAACTCAGTGACCGTTTGCACAACATGGAAACTATAGATCCTTTGCCAGATGAAAGGAAAATTAAATTTTCAAAAGAAACTATGGAAATTTACGCTCCTTTAGCTCACAGATTGGGTATGTGGGATTTCAAATGGAGGTTAGAAGATTTGGCTTTTAGGAATTTAGACCCAAATATGTATAAAAGAGTTGCTAAATTAGTTAATACAAAAAGAACAAATAGAGATGAATATATTAACAATGCAATAAATTTACTCAAGAATAAATTAGAAAAAGAAGATATTATTGCTGAAGTAAAAGGAAGATCTAAGCATTTATTTAGTATTTATAGAAAAATATTGTTATATGAGAAAGAAAACAAAACAATTGATGAGATTTATGATTTATTTGCAATTAGGGTAATAGTTCAAGATGTAAAAGATTGTTACGTTTCTTTGGGCGCAATACATAGTATTTGGCCACCTTTAACAGGCGAATTTGATGATTATATTGCTAGGCCAAAAGACAATATGTATAGATCTATTCATACTACTGTTCGAGGTGATAATAATTATCCTATAGAAATTCAGATCCGAACGGCAGAAATGGATGAATATGCCGAGCATGGCGTGGCGGCTCATTGGAAATATAAAGAAGGTGCTGTAGACGATGACACATTTGATAAGAAAATGATTTGGTTAAGGCAATTACTAGACTGGCAGAGAGAAGTACCTGGTGATCAAGAATTTATTGACTCATTTAAGACTGATATTTTTAATGATCAAGTATATGTTTTTACACCTAAGGGAGAAATCAAAGAACTTCCGACTGGATCTACACCTTTAGATTTTGCATATAGAATTCATACTGATATAGGTCATTCATGTGTAGGGGCAAAAGTAAATGAAAAATTAGTGGCATTAAATAAACAACTTAATAATGGAGATATAGTTGATATTCTTACTAGTCCTAGTGAAAAAGGTCCAAATTTAGATTGGTTAAATCCGGATTTAAAATTTGTTATTACATCATCAGCAAAAGAGAAAATCAGGCTTTGGTTTAGAAAATCAGAGAAAGTAGAAAATATTAAAAGAGGTAAATCACTGGTAAATAAAGATATCTCTAAATTAGGTTTGGATATGACATTAGAATCTTTACTAGAGAATACTAAATATTCTTCTGAAGATGATTTGTTAAATGATATTGGAAATGGTTCTATTTCAATTACAGATCTAGTTAAAAACATTTCACTTAGAGACACAAAAATTGAACAACTCACGGAAGATGAATTTGTTGATGATATAACTGATTCAATAAACGTATTAGGTGTAGGAGATTTGTTAACTCGTTTGGCAAAATGTTGTACACCTATAAAAGGAACCGCAATATTAGGATATATAACTCGAAATAGGGGAGTTACTGTTCATGACAAAAAATGTACAAATATTCTAAGCGAGAAAGAAATAGATAGATTTATAAGTGTTTCATGGGGGTTAAATGAAACTTTATATTCTGTTAGAATCTATGTTGAAGCTATTGATCGTGTTGGATTACTTAAGGATATTACTTCATTATTATCAGATGAAAGAATCAATATTAGAGGAAGTATGACTGAAAATAAAGACGACAATAGTTATATCACTTTGAATATATATGTAAAAAGTATGAGTCAATTGAATTCAGTTTTTACAAAAATTGAAAATATAAAAAGTGTTTTAAATGTTAAAAGATTAAAATAAAAGGAGAAATATTGTCATCTAATAAATCAACCAGAGTCTCTAATAGGAGATATGCTGAAAAACAGCCTTATAGAACAAAAGTTAAAAATTTAATTTCTGAGACTAAGAAGGCTATTTTAGAAGGTAATAAAGAAAAAGCACAAGAGTATGGAAAGCAAGCAGTTTCAGCCTTAGATAAAGCAAGGCAAAAAAATGCATTGCATTCTAATAATACAGCTAGAAAAAAATCAAGATTATTAAGACAAATAAATCATTTACTTAAGAATAAATAATTACATTACATTGCAATTTTAGAACATATGTGCTATTATTTCTTGTATGTCAGATTTAAACGATAAACAAAGTAAAATAATTTCCTTTATACAAGATTATTATAATGAATTTGGTATTTCTCCAACTGTAAGAGAAATACAAAATGGTTGTAATATTACTTCTACTTCTGTAGTAGATTACAATATCAAAGCTCTTAAAAGTAAGGGTTACTTAGATAAGAGACCAGATATATCCAGAGCAATTAAATTGAATAGTGTAAATGACAACATTTTAAAAATACCTATACTTTCATCAATTGCTGCAGGTGAGCCTTTAATTGTTAATCCTGAACAAATTCTATCCTCTGAAGATTATGATGATTATGTTGAATTACCAAACAATTTTTCTAAAGAAAAAAAATTGTTTGCCTTAAGAGTTAAAGGAGATTCAATGATAGATGCCTTAATAAGTAATAATGATATTGTAATAATGAAACCTGCGCATGAGGCAGGTAATGGAGAAATGGTAGCAGCATGGCTTCCTATAAATGAAGAAGTGACATTAAAAAGATTTTACCTAAGAAACAATAAAGTAGAATTGCATCCAGAAAATCCTAAATATAAACCTATTATAGTAGATCCGGAAAATGTATTAATCAAAGGAAAAGTTGTAGGAGTTATTAGGAAAGTATAGATTTCAAAAGTAATATTAAGTATTATATATTTATTATTACATTAAGGAGTTTTTATGCCTTTTGGTCTTGGCCCAACAGAATTATTAATAATTTTAGGAATAGCTTTATTGTTGTTTGGTGCTAAAAGATTGCCTGAAATCGGAAGTTCATTAGGTAATGCCATAAAAGAATTTAGAAAAACTCAAAGTGATGATTCAAATTCTGAAACAAAATCTATATCTGACAAAAAATAATAAATTAATTAATTTTCTTTACCTCGTTTATTTATAACCCATACTAGCAAAAATCCTATTTCATATAAAAGAATAATAGGGATCGCAACAAGAGTCTGATTAACAGGATCAAATGTCGGAGTGATTATAGCTCCTAATACAAATGCAACAACCCAAAAATATCTCCTGAATTTTTTAATTTTATTTGAATTTATTATATTAAGTTTTCCTAATATAAACATAATTAATGGTGTTTGAAATATTAATCCCATCCACGAAAGAAGTGAAATAAGTATTCCTATATAATTTCCTATTCTAATGTAAGGTGTTGCAATATCTGAACCGAAAGTAATCAAAAATTTTATTGCTGGTGGAAATAATATGTATAATCCAAATACTAACCCTAAAGTAAACGTTATATATATTATAGGTATACTTAAATACAAAAATATTTTTTCATTTTTTTTTAATCCTGGACTAAGAAATAGTATTATTTGTAAAAATATAATTGGTGATGCGATTAACATCCCTGTATATATTGATACTTTTATAGCTACTGAAATATATTCTGTAAGTTCTGTATATATAGGTTTGGTAGTTTTAAAATAAGTCAAACCATTAGGGGGGTTTATTAAAAAATCCAGAATATCTTTATGGAATATAAATGTTATTATTCCTGAAATTAATATCGTTATAACACTAATTATCAACCTTTTTCTAAGTTCCAACACATGATTTGAAAATGTATTTTTTGTTTCAGTTTTGCTCATCTTTTTTTTGTTCTTCTTTGTAATTTAGATCTATTGAATTTTGCAATTCGTGTATCCATCTTCTTGAAGATTTAAGAAGGTTTCCTATAGATTTTGAAAATTGTACGAGTTTTGTTGGCCCCAAAATTACTAAGGCTACAAGTAGTACCCATATTAATTCCATGCTGCCAATATTAAATAGATTCATTTGTTTTATTTTAAAGTTATATTATTTTTGTTTAACCTTCAATAATGTAATACTCTCAACATGATGAGTATTTGGGAATAAATCAATCGGAATTATAGATTGTATTTTATATTTTCCATTATTTAGTATTTCTAAATCCCTTGCTAATGTTCTAGGCTCACATGATATATAAATTATATTATCAGCAGGATTTGATATTAAATTGTTTAATAATTTTTCATCACATCCTTTCCTTGAGGGATCCAATATAACAACATCAATTTTGGATTTAATTTCACGGATTATATCTTCGGAATTTCCTGTTAAAATTGAGTAATTTGGAATATTTTTGATATTTATATTTGCATCATTAACTGCTGAACTAGATTGTTCCACTCCTATAACTTTTTCAAAATATTCACTAAGTAAAATTCCAAATGTTCCCACACCAGAATAAGCGTCTACTAATATTTTTTTCCCACTGTTTTTTATTAAAGATAATATTTCATTTTTCATATTTTCTATTTGATTGCTGTTAACTTGGAAAAATGAAGGAGAGCTTATTTGAAATTCATATTTTGAAATTTGTTCAGTATAGTGTTTTTGCCCAGTTTTAACTTTGATATTTGGATTGTTGAATTTTGGTTGAATTAAAAATGAATTTGTATTTTCAGACGCTCTTATAGAAAGTTGAGTTGATTCACCGGCTAAATTTTCTATATTTTTGATTAATTTGTTTATTTTATTATTCATGATCATGCAGTGATTAACACCTACAAATTTTTTTGTAACTTTATTTGTAAAACCAATTTGTCCATTTCTTCTTATTGAAAATCTGCCATGATTTCTGTAATTAAATTGTTTTTTTGAGGGAACTATTCTTTTGATGTTGATGTTAGAATTTATTTTATTTTTGATTTCATTAAAGATAATTTGTTCTTTTAGTTTTAATTGATAATCATATTTAATATGCTGCCAATTACATCCAGTGCAAAAACCATAAAATTGACAAGGAGGATTTACTCTGTTTGGAGATGATACTAACACTTGTTTTACAATTCCAGATATTCTTGGTTTTTTTCTTTTAGTTTGTTTTTGTATGTCAATTTCAGCTATAACTGTTTCTCCTGGAATTCCTCCAAAAATGTTTACATTTTCACCATTATAAATACTGGTCGTATCACCATCAGGGCCAATATTCTCTAAATATATTTTGATTAGTTTTTTTGTGTATTTTTTTTTCATTACTTAATTACAGGTTTGATGTTATTTAGTATATAATTTAATTAATAATTTTATGGAGACTATTATATGACAACTTCTAGAAGGCTACCCTCTTGGTTAAAGGCAAAAATGCCAGGAAGTAAAAATTATATAGAAGTTAAAAATTTAATAAATAAAAATTCTTTGAACACAGTATGCGCAGATGCAAAGTGTCCTAACATAGGTGAATGCTGGGATAATAGAACAGCTACATTTATGATATTAGGAGATATATGTACTAGAGCTTGTAGATATTGTGCAGTTAAATCAGGTAAACCTATAGGGCTTGATATTAAAGAACCACTCAGAGTTTCTGATGCTGTAAAAAAACTAGAATTAAAATATGCTGTTTTGACTTCAGTTGACAGAGATGATTTGCCAGATGGCGGGGCATTTATTTTCAAACAATGTATTAATTTAATACATAAAAATTCACCAGGATGTAAAGTTGAAGTTTTAATTCCTGATTTTCAGGGAGATTGGGATGATTTGAAAACGGTAATGGATGCAAACCCTGAAACTTTAAATCATAATATCGAAACAGTGGAGAGAGTGTTTAAATCTGTTAGAGCGAAAGGTAACTATAGATTGTCATTAGATCTTCTTTTAAAAGCAAAAGAATTAAATTCATATAGCGTGACTAAATCTGGATTAATGGTTGGATTGGGAGAAACGTGGGATGAAATTATAAATACATTAAAAGATTTAAGAGCATCAGATTGTGATCTTTTAACTATAGGGCAGTATATTAAACCTACTCCGAAACATGCTGATGTTATTAAATGGTATACACCTGAAGAATTTGTTGAATTAAGATCTATAGCTATGGATTTAGGATTTAAAGGTGCTGTTTCAGGACCTTTGGTTCGAAGTTCTTATAAAGCAGATGAACAATATTACCAAGCTAAAGGATTGATTCCTATAAATTGACTTTAAATAATATATTTTCATGAACTCTATATTTAATCAGATATCCCGGCATATTGTATTCTTACTTCTGAAAAGAGCTCGGAATAATTGTTTACAAATAACATTGATTAATTCGAATAAACTTTTTTATTTTGGAATGAGAAATCATAATCCTGTTGCCAAAATAAGCATACATGATGAATCATTCTTTAAAGATATATTATTTAATCCTGGAATAGGATTAGCAGAAGGGTATATGCATTTTAAATGGGATACTGATGATTTGTTTCAAGTTTTAGATTTTTTTGCTAATAACCCTAGTATATCTATTAATAATTATGGGATCGTAATTTTTAATAATATTTTTAAATTATTAAAAAATATTGTTAAGAAAATTAAGTTGTTTTTGCAATCTGATGAAAGAAAGGATATAAGAAAGCATTATGATTTGAGTAACGATATGTTTTCGTTGTTTTTAGATTCTACAATGACATATTCATGTGCAATTTATAATGAAAATGATACTTTATATACAGCACAAAAAAATAAATATGATCTGATTATAAATAAATTAGATATTAGTAAAAATGAAAAAGTACTTGATATTGGTTTTGGCTGGGGTGGATTATGTGCTGAAATTTCTAATCAAACCGGTAGCTCAGTAGATGGAGTTAGTTTATCTGAAGCTCAGTATGAATATGCTTTAAAAAATAATTCAGGACAAAATATTTTGTTTGAATTGAAAGATTTTAGAAAGATAAACAAAACATATGACAAAATTACTTCGATAGAAATGCTAGAAGCATTAGATTATACAAAAATAGGACAATTTTTTGAAAAAATAGAAGAAATTTTAAAACCTGGAGGTAAATTGTTTGTACAAGTTATTACTATCCCTGAAAAAAGATTTGATTCGTATAAAAATAATGAAGATTTTATACAAAAACATATTTTTCCTGGAGGAATGGTACACCCATTGAATAGAATATTAGAATTAGCGAAAAAAAAATCAACAATTAAAGTAATTGAAATTAATGATATTTCAACTAATTATGTTAATACTTTGCATGATTGGAAAATAAATTTTAATGAAAATATTAATAAAATAAATCAATTAGGCTTTGATGAAATTTTTGTCAGAAAATGGAATTATTATTTTGATTATTGTGCTGCAGGATTTAAAAACAATTTGATTGGTAATTCTCAAATTTTATTTTCTAAACCTTTAAAGTAAATAGATTTATGTGGTATGAAAAATTAATAGATTATGGACTTATTCCAGAGTTTTTACTTAGAATGATTATCCGATTACAAATAAATAATCGTATTGCTTTATCAGATTCTAATACTAATATTGTTGAATTATTTTCAGAAGGAAAAATTAGTACAAATTCTAATGATGCTAATATTCAACATTATGAAGTACCAGTTAACTTTTTTACTTTGATTTTAGGCTCAAGGATGAAATATAGTTCAGGATTGAATTTAAACCTAAATGATAATTTAAATCAATTGGAATTTAATATGTTAGATATAGTTTCTAAAAGAGCAAAATTATCTAATAACCAAAATGTTTTGGACCTTGGTTGTGGATGGGGGTCATCAACTTTATATTATGCAGATCTCTTTCCCAAATCACAATTTACAGCAGTTTCGAACTCGCAATTTCAAAAAGAATATATTGAGAACGAAATTACAACAAGACAATTAAGGAATGTAAAAGTTATTAGAGCAGATATCAATGATTTGGATTTTGTAGATAAATTTGATCGAATAATTTCTATTGAAATGTTTGAACATATGAGAAATTGGACAAAATTATTAAATAAAATTGAACAATGGTTAAATCCTGATGGTCGTTTGTTTGTACATTATTTTTGTCATAAGAATAATTTTTACAGATTTGAAGAAAATTCTAACTCATGGATGGAAAAATATTTTTTCTCAGGCGGAGCTATGCCTAACCTGAACATATTTCATGAAATCAAAAGTCCGTTTATAGTTGAAAATTTGTGGTCTGAATCTGGCTCTAACTATTCCAAAACATTAGAAATGTGGTTGGAAAAATTAAAGTTAAATAAAAATTCTATTTTAAATCTTGATTTTAATGATAGTAATTTGAATCCAAAAACTTTTTATAATCGATGGATGGTATTTATTCTAGCTTGTTCAGAATTGTTTAATATTAATAATGGAAATGAATATTTAATTGGACATGCATTGTTAAAACGAAATTGATATGAATATTGGTATTATAGGATCTGGAGTAGCTGGACTCACTTTATGTTATCTATTAGGCAATGATGGCCATAAAATTACTTTGATTGAAAAAAATAATCGACTAGGTGGTCATACTAATACATATGAGATTAAATCCGGAGAAGATAGCGGATTGAAAATTGATACAGGTTTTATAGTTTTTAATGATAAAAATTACCCATATTTTATCAATTTACTTAATGATTTAGAAGTTATATATGAGAATTCAGATATGTCATTTTCATTTTGGGATGTTTCTTCTAATAAAGGTTATTCAGGTAAAAATTTATTTGGACTTATTTCAGATAATTTTTTTGATTTGCAAAGTTATAAATTGATTGCAAATATAATTATTTATACAAAAAAATTTAAATATTTTTATGATCATCAGATGCTTAACGACGATTCTCTTTTAGAACATTTTACTAAATATAAATATCCTCATGATGTAGTGCATAAATATTTTTTACCTTTAGCTTCAGCTATTTGGTCTAATTCCAAATCAGGTATAGAAAATTGGAATGCAAACTTTTTTGCGAAATTTTATTTAAATCACGGATTATTACAATTTCGTAACAGGCCTAAATGGAAATATGTCGTAAATGGAGGATCGGTATATGTAAATAAAATTATTGATAGGATTCAACCAAACATAATTTTGAATTCAAAAGTTAATGATTTAATAATTGCTGATTCAATAAATGTTATAACTAATCAAAATAAATACAATTTTGATGTAGTATTTATTGCCACTCATGCTGATCAGGCAACTGAAATCCTTAGAAATAGGTTTGTTGATGAATATGGCATTTTATCAGCTTGGAATTATTCTATGAATTATATTTATTTACATAAGGATACTCGTTTATTACCTCCGACAAAACGATACTGGGCTTCATGGAATTATATGGATAATAATAATGATACTGATAAAATAAGTATTTCTTATAATATGAATCTATTAAACAAATTAGATACCAAAAATACTTACATAGTTTCTTTGAATCCATTTTTGGAACCAAAAAAAGATGAAATATTGTATAGAACAGTATATGAACATCCTGTATTTGATAATAATTCTTTAAAAACACAAGATAATCTAAGAAAATTAAATGGTAAAAATAATATATTTTTTGCTGGAAGTTATTTTGGTAACGGATTTCATGAAGACGCTGTGAGATCTGCATTTCAATCTTATAACGATTTTAAAAATATAGGTAATTAATTTGAATTCAAAAATAATAAAATCACAAATTTATCATAAAAGATTAGGGCAGAAGACAAATTCTTTTTCTTATAATGCTTTAATGTTTTTAATAGATTTGGATGAGTTAGAAATATTGAATTCAACTTTGAAATTATTTGGATACAATAAATTCGGTATATTTAAATTTTCTGACAAAGATTATCTTACGCAGAATAAACTTACAACTTATAAAAATGTTACTAATTGGTTAAAAAAGTATGACTTAAATAATTCTGTATCTAAAATTTATTCTTTGACTACAGTGAGATTCCTGAATCATACGTTCAATCCTATTACCATTTATTATATTTTAGACTCTAGTAATAAAATAATTTGCCATATAGCTGAGGTTAATAATACTTTTGGAGATGGCCATGTCTATGTTTTAAGAAATGGTAAAAATGATAAACAAAATATAATTACATATAATACGGATAAAACTTTCCGAGTCTCTCCTTTATATGATATTTCTGGACAATATGAATTTCGCTTTAGTTCAGAATTTAAAAACAGTATGGCAGTTCACATTGATTTAATTCAAAATTCACAAAAAGTATTTAAATCTGGATTCAAGGGAAGCTCAGTTGAATTCAATGACAAAAATTTATTGAAATTTATTTTAAAAATGCCATTAAATAATTTTTTAACTATTCCAAGAATTCTTTATCAGGCAGGTAAAATGCATTTTATTCATAAAATCCCATTTGCTAATCAGGATGTTGCTAAACATAGAGATACGTATAAGTCATCTTATCCACCATATATAAGGATACTATAATAATTAATCTGAAGACGGTAATCTTTTAGGCTTGACCTCAGTCATAGGAGTGTTATTACATGAAATAATTCCTTGCCCAGCTTTAGTACAAAGCACTATAATTCCACTTTTTGATTCGTAACGTTTTCCTAATATATTGCCTGGGCCTTCAATATTATTCTCAGAAGAATTTTCTGAATTTTGTTTAGCATCTATGAGAATTTTGCCTCCATTAGATAAATCTCCTTCACCTACTTTAACTACCATAAATTCAGATCCGGTTAAGGAACATTTTAATCTGGAACCTACTTTTATATCCATTTTTTACTCCTGTTACTTTATATATTCTTTTATATCGTTATGCAATGCATCTGAAATTTGTTCTATATTGTCTTCTGATAAATTCATAGGATGAACTGTCATAAAGTTTTCACTTAATCCTTTTTCATTGAGAAATAAACCACTTTTTACTTTAAGGCTGTTACACAATTCAAAGGCATCAATATTTCCTGTGTGAATATTGAGAGTAGGGTATTCTTCGTTATTTGCTGGAGTGTTTATTGAAGTTTCTATATTTGGTAATGATTTAATTTTATCTTCTATAATAGATAAATATTTTTTACAATTTGTCATTTCTGCCGTAATATCTTTTTCAATAAATAATCTTAAAGCAACAAGTAGTCCTGCAATTTCTTCTTTGGCTACTTTAAAACCTCTGCCAATTCCATGTCTAGGAATAGCACTGATTTTAGATTTATCAATTAAATTTGAAGGGGGATTCCATATTTCATAATACTCATCCATATCTAGAGATTGTAAAGCCACAGAACTTATATAATCTTTTTTGCCACATAATATCCCTGATGATTGAGGTCCTTTAATTGCTTTTCCACCACTGAATGCAACTAAATCCGCACCCATTTCTATAAATTTTCTTAGATTTTCTCTTGGAGGTAATTGCCCGGCAGCATCAACAATTACGGGTAAGTTATTTTTGTTTGCTACTTTAATCACTTCTTCAAAAGGAGGTTCGGAGTCTTGGGTAGCTACGTATACTATTCCTGCTGTTTTTTCATTTATTACTGATTCATACTCCCATGCTTCAGTTCTTCTGACTCCAGCCCCTGATAAAATTTCATTCATACCTACTTCAATTGTTTCTCCGCCTGCTAATCTAAAAGCATGATCGTACCCATTTCTATGTTCTCTTGAAATAATAAATTCGTTTTTGTTATCTTTGACACTTGGAAGGTTTTCCATTTTTGATGGGTTAAGCCCTGCAAGTATTGCAGCAGCAGCCATAGTTAGACCGGCAGATGCTCCTGAGGTTACATAAGCAGATTCAGATCCAGTGATTTTAGATATGTATTCTGATGCACTGGCTTGAAGTTCAGTCATATCAACTGATAGTGTTGATGCGTTTACCATTGCATCTGCAACTTCTTTTGCTAATATGGGACCTCCAACTCTAGTAGAAGCTCCTGCTAAATTATGAATTGTTCTTGCGCCAAATTCTTTATATATATTCATTTGTAACCTCGAGTTTTATTAGATAAATTAATTATTATGTATTTTGGCTTAAAACACAATTTTAAAATCTAAAAAATTATCATTTTGAAAAATTTATTAATTTATTTGCTAGTAAAACTTGTTCTTTTAAACTTACTTGATCAATATTACCATTGTCAAAAAGTATTAAATTATAATTTGTAATACCAGCATGATTTAAAGATGTAAGTAATTTTTTATATGCATTTAATTTGTCTGATTCAAAATTGTTTTTGTAATTATGGTAATTTTGATCAAAAAAACTATCGTTTGGTAAGTTCATTCTTATACTTACATAAATTGGAATTTTTATTACTTCAGAGAATTTTTTATTAAAATTTGCCACAAAAGTGTTATACATACTCCCTTCATATATTGGATTGCTTATTAAATAAGATGCCCCCAATTTGATTTTTTTATTTATTAGATTTAAATATTCATTATTACTTTGATTTATTTCTATAGTGCTACCGAATACGCAGTTAGTTTTTGATTCAAGCTCATTGCCAATAAAATCATAACCTTTATTCATTTGATTTAGGGAACTCATAACTTTAGTACTTGTTTGTTCGTAAATAGCTTTTGAATCTTTTAATTGTTTTTCTGGTGATTTTTGTAAACTTGTTGCATCGCCTTTTGTAATTAAAAAATTATTTAAATCAAATAATTCAGCACCTAATATTCTTGATTGAATGAAACGAAGATTCGTGTCTACAGTGTTAATAGTGATAATTACTGATTTTTTATATTTTCGGGTTATATGATAAGCCAATGAAGAAGGGTCAGTTCTAACAGATGAAATTTGAGGTACGATTAGTGTATTGGAATTAATATCGGAAATATAATTTAATAATTCGGTATTTCCACTTTTATATACGGGTATTGTTATGATAAATTTTTCATTCATAAATAAATTATATATTAGAGATCTCTAATATATAATTTATTTAGAAGGCAATTATCTCCAGGCTATCCCGTTCTTTTTTGCTGGTACTAAAGAAACTCTATGTCCTTGTCCGCATTTAAATCTTTCTTCTCTTAAATCTTTTCTTTTTCCAGATAAAGAAGTTTGTTCCATTGACGAATCACAAAATGGGCAGTTAACATCAAAAACTATTCTGTTCTTAATTCTTATTACCTTTACGTGCGTGAGTTTGTCTTTGAAATTTTCTGAATGCCCTTTATATCTAACCATATATCTGGTTGCTGATCCAACTACTGTACTTCCAGGTGATTTTATTTTCTCCAATTCACTTGAGTAATCTACATACCCACACTGTAAACATTGAGGTTCATAGTAGGTTTTAACTATAGTACTTGAACATTTTGGACATTGTAATTTGCCCTGAATACTTAGAGGTTTAACCTCAGATAAGTTTATACTATTTTTTAAAGTTTCTGCTGGCTGTTGCATAATAATCTCCACTTAGATTACATACTATTTTAATACTTGTTTAAAACTTGTCAAGTACATTTTTAATATTTTTGCATTAATTTGTTATTTTTTTTTGTGTTAATTTTAGGTAATAATGTTTGACACTGTTATGAATAAGAAGAGATAATTTTAAGTGTCTTTTCTAATTTATCTATTAATTAGGTGTTAAATGAAAATTTTAGTATGTGTAAAAGAAGTTATAGATCCTGAAGTTCCGGTAAATTCTATCGATATAGATTCAAATGAATGGAATTTCATACCCAAACAAGGAGTCTCTACTGTATTGAATGGTTTTGATGAAAATGCAATAGAAGCTGCGTTGCAGTTAAAAGAAAGTATAGGAGATGTTGAAATTTCAGTTTTATCAATCGGAAAAGATTTTAGTATGGATGTAATTAAAAAACCATTGTCAATGGGATGCCAAAACTTATTTTTGGTTAAAGATGAAATGCTTGAAACATCTGATCCGTTTACTACTGTTAGTGTCCTTTATGAAACAATAAATAAAATAGGTCCTTTCGATCTTATTCTTTGTGGTAGACACGCTTCCGATTGGGATAACGCACAAGTTCCTATAGGATTAGCTGAAAAGTTAGATCTTGACTGTATTACTTTAGCTAAAAGCATTGAGTGTAATAACAACGACATAACTATAGAAAGAGTGATTTCAGGTGGCACAGAAGTTGTTAAATCTGAATTACCTGCATTAGTTACTGTAAGTAATGAATATGGTGAACCAAGATACCCTAATTTAAGAGGCATTATGGCGGCAGGAAAAATCCAACCAGAATTCCTTACATTAAATGATTTAGGGATTTCTAAAGATGATATTAAAAATATTAATGAAATTACTGATATATATATACCTGAAAAAAATTCAAATTGTGAATTTATTGAAGGAGAAGATGAATACGATATAGGTAGAAATCTTGCACTTAAACTCAGGGATAATAATTTAATTTGATTGGAGAAAATTTTGAATAATGTTTTAGTTTTAGCAGAATTAAATGACAATGATTTAGATAACGGAGTGTTTGAATTGTTATTTTTATTAAATAGCCTAGATATTTCTAATGACGAAATAACTGTAGGAGTATTTGGAGATGATCTGCAAGACAAAGACGGGATTTTGAAACAAATTCCTTGCTCTAAAATTTTAGCTCATTCTAGTATTGATACAAATAACCTGAATCCTAATATTTTGTCAAAGCTAGCAACTGATATGGTTGAAAATTTGCAACCGAATAAAATTTTAATATCTAAAACAAATTTAGGGCAGGATTTGGCCCCTAGATTAGCTTTTAAATTTGGATGGGGGCTAGTGAATGATTGTTTGGGAATTGAAAAAAATGAAAATAATGATTGGACAGGAATCAGACCAGTCTTTGGCGGAAATTTTATGTCTAAAATAAGTATTAAAACACAAACTGAAATTTACTGCGTAAGACCAAAAGTATTTGATCCATTAACTGATAAAACAATATCTCCTGAAATTGAATATATTGATTATAAAGATGATTTGAATACTAAAACTAAAGTAATAGAAAGAATAAATGAGCAATCTGAAGGAATAAGATTAGAAGATGCTGATATAGTAGTCGCAGGAGGAAGAGGTCTTGGTGGCCCTGAACCTTTCGACACTTTAAATGAAATTGCTGACCTACTCAATGCTGCTGTCGGAGCATCAAGAGCGGTTTGTGATGCGGGTTGGATGGATCATTCATATCAGATTGGGCTTACAGGTAAAGATATCTCGCCTAATTTGTATTTGACTGTGGCAATTTCTGGCGCTAGTCAGCATATGGCAGGATGCGGTAATTCAAAAAACATTGTTTCAATTGATAAAAATGCTGAAGCGAATATATTTAATGATGCTGCTTTTGGCGCTGTTGGTGATTGGAAAAATATATTACCAGGATTTTTAGACACTTTAAAAGATTTGGTAAAAGAGTGATTGATGTTTAATGATTTAAATAAATTTTTAAAAAGTATTTCTGATTCTGATGTAGTATCTATTGTTTTTTTTAACTTAAATGTTTCTTTGGTTATAGACAGAAGAATATCAGAAGATAATGTTTTAATAAAAATTTTCCCAATAGCAAGTTCTGCTGATGACCGTATAAAAATATTAAATAAATTAAGACCAGATTTAAAAGAAGTGAAAAATTTTGTAATCATCCCTTGGTATTCTTATATAAAAGTACTTACAGAAGACGGAGTATGGGATAAATTACTAGAAAATATTTTATATCCTGTAAATGCTAAAGTTGATGTTATGCTTCAAGATGCTTTTAAAGAATTACAATCAATAGAAAAGTCAAAAATTAAGAATGCAATTACTGGCAAAGGATATGAAACTATTTGGTCGAATCCATATTAGCAATTTTTCTAGGAATTGAATTTGAAAATAGGATTTATAAGTGGTACTGGTAAAGAAGGTCAGGCTTTGGCTATTCGTTTTGGTTCTTATGGACATTCAATTGTTATTGGATCACGCGATATAAGCAAAGCAGAATTATCCGGAAATCAAATAAAGAATATTTTGCCTGATGTTGAAATATCAAGTACAGATTATAAACAGACAGTTTTACAATCAGATCTTATATTTGTTGCTTTACCATTCAGTGCTGTAAAAGATCAGTTAATACTCTTGAAAAATGAACTTAAGGGTAAATATATAATTGATACCACTGTGCCTTTATCAGTAGATAAAGGAAAATTTAAAAGATCATCTGAGCTTGAAGAATCTGTATCTCAGTTTTTATATAATTTACTACCAGATTCTCATATCATCTCTTCATTTCATACTATCAGCCATTTGGATTTAAAAAGAATTCAAAAAAAAATGGATCATGATTTGTTATATTTTGTTAATGATAAAAAACCCGAATCTAAATTTCTAGAATTAATAGATACAATCGAAGGATTGAATCCTGTGAAATGTGGATCTTTGGATCTGTCAATTTTAATTGAACACCA
>MDTE01016670.1_pt1 | contig 39539 bp, 46 predicted proteins | sample 811231 | NCBI WGS metagenome assembly MDTE01 (sample SAMN05326651, study PRJNA326480) | marine metagenome | isolation source: seawater | place: Indian Ocean: Red Sea | collected 2010 | reverse complement strand
CGACGGCGCACTGGACGAGTTCGAGAAACAGATAGTTGCCCGGCCCGAGGTGATGGAGTGCTACCTGATGACCGGCGACAGCGATTATCTCCTGCGGGTGGTCGCGCCGGATCTGAATTCCTTCCAGGGTTTCCTGCTCGAACACCTGACCCGGATTCCCGGCGTCGCCAGCATCAAGTCGAGTTTCACGCTGAAGCAGGTCAGCTACCGGACCGCGCTGCCGCTCGGGCATATCGGCGCGGACTAGAGCCCGGTGGCGAACCGGGACATGATGACGATAATCGCGATCTGCATGGTGCCCTGGAAGGCCACGACGCGGACGTAGCGGCGCATCAGTCGGCCGATCCGTTCACCGTCGGGGTCAGGCTTCCGCATCTCCAGGTAGACCAGGATATTCGCCGGCAGCAGGACCAGGATTCCCTGAATCGACAGGATCGTGGTGATGACCAGCGCCGCGATGAGCCACCAGAGTTCCGGGAATGCCAGTTCCAGGTACCCCTGGCCGACGGCCATGAACCATCCGGCCGTGGGCGTGATGATGGCGAGGGTCGGCATGACGAACAGCATGCGCGGCATCAGGCGCATGGTGATCGCGCGGCGGACCGGGAAATCGACCCGCCGTAGGATCGGCCCGATGATGAACCCCAAGAACAGGTCGATTCCCGTCCACAACAGACCGGAGAAGACATGCACGAAATTCAGGAACCAGTCGTCCTCGATGACGATGGCAACGATCATCACGGCTACGGCCAGAATGGCCCAGATGAGGTTGCGCCAGTTGATGGCGATGTCCTGGGCCGCCATGTCGGTGGCGTCATGAGTCACGTTGGCCATGGGTCACCGTAGGCCGCGGGCGGTGAGACGGGCAAGTCACGTGAATGGAGGTTTCGAATCGGCTTGGCGGGGCGGTGGCCCATCCCTACAGTCGCATTCTTTCCCGGGAGGTTCCGATGCAGGACACGGTTGGCGCGTTCGTACCGGACGGCATCTTTCAAATCGAAGGCGCGGCGGCCGGGCCGCTCGCCGGCGAGACTTTTGCCGCCAAGGACATCATCGACGTGGCCGGCCGCGCCACCAGTTGCGGCAATCCCGATTGGTTGCGCACCCATGCACCCGCCACCGCCACGGCCTCGGCGATACAGCGGTGCCTGGATGCAGGCGCGACGCTCGTCGGCAAGACCGTTACCGAGGAGCTCGCCACAGGCCTGACGGGCGAGAATATTCATCACGGCACGCCGCTAAACCTGAACGCACCCGGCCACGTGTCCGGCGGTTCATCGTCGGGTTCCGCCGCCGCGGTGACTGCAGGCCTGGTTGATTTCGCCCTCGGCTCGGACACGGGCGGCTCGGTGCGGTCCCCGGCGAGTTTCTGCGGCATATATGGGATCCGGCCGACCCACGATCGTGTGGCAACGGACGGGGTCATGCCCCTGTCGCCGAGCCTGGACGTGATCGGATGGTTTGCTCGCGACGCTGGGCTCATGTCGACCGTTGGTTCGGTTCTGCTGCAGGGTTTCGGTGATGCACCGGCCAGCGGATCCTTCCTCGTGGCTGATGACGCCTTCGAACGTCTCGACGGCAAGGCACGCACCGCCCTTGCGGAGGCCATCGACAAGGTGGCCGGATTTCTGGGAGCGCCGGAGCATCTGCGGATCGCGGAGAACGCGCCCGTGGAGGGGCTGGACGCATGGGCCCGGATTGCACGGACCGTCTGGGGGCGCGAATCCTGGGGGGTGCATGGTGACTGGATCACGACCGAGCGCCCGACATTCGGCAGCGGAGTTGCCGCGCGGTTTGCCGCTCGCGCGCAGGTCACGTCGGAGGACGCGGATGCGGCCGCGGTCGAGCGCGAGGCGATCTCCGACTATCTGGACGCGCGGCTTGCCGGCGGCGGCGTGGTCGCCTTGCCGGCATCGCCCGGGCTGGCGCCGCGGATGGGACAGAGCGATGCGGCAATAGATCCGTTCCGTGCCGCCAACGAACCGATCGGTGCGATCTCGGGTCTCGGGCGGTTGCCGCAGATCGTCTTGCCACTGGCGGAGGTCGACGGCCTGCCGCTGGGATTGGGGCTGGCGGCGGCGCGTGGCAATGACGAGCTGTTGCTGGATATCGCGGTGGCCCTGCACGCCGCCGATGTCGCGCCGGTGGTTCCGGCCCCCGAAGGTGCCGACAATGGGTGAGTTGTTCGGGAGTTTCGTGTCCGGGTTTTGCAGCCACGAGGATGTCTCGGTGCCTGGCGCGGATGGGGGCCCCTTGGCGGGTACGAGCTTCGCGGCCAAGGACATCATCGACGTCGAAGGCTTTGTGACCGGTTGCGGCAATCCGGACTGGTTCCGTACCCATGATCCGGCACCCCGGCATGCGGCGGCCATTGCACGTCTGCTCGATGCGGGCGCGAACCTTTCCGGCAAGACCATCACGGAAGAACTGGCCTACGGATTGATCGGCGAGAATTTTCACTACGGCACACCCGTCAACCCGCGCGCGGACGGCCGGGTGCCGGGCGGCTCGTCCTCCGGATCGGCCTCAGTGGTGGCCTGCGCGCAGGTGGATTTTGCGCTCGGCACGGACACGGGCGGGTCGGTGCGTGTGCCTGCGGCGTTCTGCGGGCTGTATGGCATTCGCCCGAGCCACGGTCGGGTCCCGCTCGACGGGATCATGCCCCTGGCACCCAGCCTCGATACCTGTGGCTGGTTCGCGCGCGATGCCGAACTGTTCCACCGCGTCGGTCGCGTGTTGCTCGCCTGGTCCGATTGTCCGGCTCCATCACGCCTACTGATTGCCGAGGATGCGTTCGCGCTGGCAAGCGAGGAGGTGCAGGCGGCCTTGGTACCGGCGGTCGAGGCGGTCACCGACCTCCTCGGCCCGGCCAAACCAGTGCGACCGTGCGACATGGCGGGCCTTGCGGGCTACCCGGACTGGCAGCGTGTCATGCAGGTGACGCGCGGTTCCGAGGCGGCGGCATCGCACCTGGCGTGGATACGCAGCGCCGATCCCGAGATGGGGCCTTTGTTCCGCGAGCGGTTCGAGGCCGGCGGCGCATACACGCCCGCCGACATCGCCGATGCCATGAGCAAGCGCGCGATGATCGATGGTTACCTGTCGGGCCTGTTGGGAGAGGATGCCGTCCTGCTGGTGCCCGCCGCACCGGCCGTGGCGCCGCCGGCCCGTGCGCCGGAGGAGGTCTATGACCGGCTGCGGACCGCGAACGAGCTCTACAATTGCGCCGCACCGTTGGCCCGTCTGCCCCAGGTCTCGCTGCCGTTTGCCGAGGCCCCGGATGGGCCAGTCGGCCTCGGAATCATCGCCGGCCACGGCAACGACGAAATGCTCCTCGATCTCGCTGTGAGCCTGTCCGACCGGCTTCCCGGCTGAGGAAAGGCGCCGGAATTCCGCCAGTGTTAACCACCCGACGGATTAGTGATAGAGCTTCCCCGCCAGGTGGTGGTAATTTTGGCCTCAATAAAGTGTTAACGAGTGAACGACTCGGGTTTCTTGCGGCATTGGGTGCCGGGGCTGTCGCCGGAATGGCGGTGCGTCCGTCATGGGCGGCGGCTGCGTTCGACGATATGTCGAAGCCCGTCAGCTCGTTCCCGTCATTGTTTGGCACGCGCGAATCTTTCGTCGGTAGCACGGTCAAGAAGCTGCCGCGCGACCGGGCGGCGATCAAACCTCTTTAGGCCGAGATCCTGGACAGCTTCACCCGCGCGATGTCCAAGTCACTGGCCGCGACCGTGTCGAAGGCCAACTACGGGTCGGACGTCCTCGACGCCTTGGGTGCATTCAGTCCGGCGGAGCGCATGCGCCTGGTCAACGACTTTGCCAACCGGATGCCGTATATCGAGGATATCGACAATTACGGACTGCGCGACTATTGGGCCGACACAGCGACCTTTTTCAAGAATGGCAGCGATTGCGAGGACTTCGCGATCGCCAAGTTCAAGTTGCTCGAGAAGCTGGACTTCCATCCCGCGCGGATGCGGATCGTCCTGCTGCTCGACGAGCAGCGCAATCGGCAGCATGCGGTCCTGACCGTCAATTCCAACGGCCAGGCCTGGATGCTCGATTCCCTGATCCGCGATGTGGTTCCGCACGAGACGGCGACCCACTACCGGCCCACCGTGTCGCTGAGCGGACCGCGGCTGTACCTGCACGTTCCCCCCAAGACCTGATCCTTCAATCATGAACCGGCGTGACGAGCGCGGTGGCGACGGGCCATCCCGCACCAACTGGCTTGCGGTCGCGATGGTCATATCGGCGGCCATTGTTGCCTCGTTCCAGATCGGCAAGGCGCCCGCGGCTCTGCCGGTCATGCGCGCCGATCTGGGGCTCTCCCTCGATGAGGGCGTCTGGATCATTTCGATCTTCAATTTGATGGGGATCATCTTCGGGATGACGGCCGGTGCCATGGGCGATCGGTTGGGCCATCGCCGCCTGCTGATGGCCGGGTTCGTCGCCATGGCGGCGGCCAGTTTTCTGGGCGCCGTGGCGGATGGTTTTGGCACGCTGCTGGCGAGCCGGGTGCTCGAGGGGTTCGGGTTCATCGTGATCGTCGCGGTGGCGCCACCGCTTTTCCTCCTGTTCAGTGCCGAGCGGCACCGCCGGCTGATCTTCGGCATGTACAGTGGCTACTGGCCGGCCGGCGTTGCGATCATGGTGCTCGTCACGCCGGCAATCCTGGATGTGATCGGGTGGCGCGGCCTGTGGAACGTCAACGGCGTCCTGGCCGTCGTGATGCTGGTGATCGTCGCGCTCGTGACGCGTCACGGGGGCACGGAGGCGGAAACGGCGCCGCCGCCCTTTCCCGAGGCCCTGCGGACCTTTCTCCGGATCGGACCGATGGTGCTGGCCCTGACCTTTGCGACCTATTCGTCGATTCATGGCACCGTCGTGGGGCTGCTGCCCACTTTCTATGTCGAGGCAGAGGCTGTCGGCCTGGGGCTCGCGGCCACGCTGACGGCGGTCGTGGCAATGGTTAATGTGGGCGGAAACATACTGGGCGGACTGGCGATGCATCGTGGTGCGCCGCGATGGTTGCTGGTGATTGCGACGTTCGTGCTCGTCGGCGCAAGTGCGCTTTTGATGTACGACGAGAGCCTGTCGCTCGGTATTCGCCTGGCAGCCGCCGTGTTCCTGTCCTTCATCGCCGGTGTGATCCCCGCCTGTCTGTTCGCCGGCGCGGCCGTGATGGCGCCGTCGCCGCAGCTGGTCGGCGCGACCACGGGATTGATGATGCAGGGCTCCCAGCTGGGTCAGCTCGTCGGTCCGGTGGCTATGGTATGGGTCGTTACCACGGCGGGCACCTGGGACGTGGCGCCGGTGACGCTGATTGTCGCGGCGTTGGGCGGCTGTGTTTTGATACTCGTGCTGCGCGCGATCGAGGCCCGGCGCTAGCGCGCCTTTTCGAACACCGACACCTTGGACAGGAAGGCGGGCGTGTGGCTTCGCGCGATCAGCCCGGCCTGGCCGTACAGCGCGTCCAGGTCGCTGCCGACGTAATTTGCGAAATAGGGCTCGTGATAGGCCTTCGGGAAAAAACCCAGTAGCGGGTCGAACCGGGGGACGTCACCGGTCTGGATCGAATCCACATGCACTACAAGTCCGCCCGGACGCAGCACGCTTGCAATCTCGCCCACTACGTTTGCGCGCGCCCGTTCCGGCAATTCGTGAAATAAGAAGATGCTCGTGACGATGTCGGCGGACGCATCGGCCAGGGGAAGCCGTTCGCCGTTGCCGGTCAGGAGCATGGCCTGGCGCACCCCGGCCAGGTTTTCCCGTGCCCGCTCGAGATAGGGCTGCGACAGGTCGACGCCGGTCAGCTGTAGGAGCGGGTGTGCGTCGTGGACGAAGCGCAGGAAGCGCCCCGTGCCGCATCCGATGTCTACCAACCGGGTCTGGTTAACGCGCCGGCTGGAAAGCCAATCACCCAGGGGGACAAGCCCTTGGCGCCGCATCGCGTCTGCGCCGCCGCTGAACAGGATTTCGACTTGGTAGTCGTAGAGCCGCGCGGACTCGTCCGACAGGTAGCCGTCGCTCTGGAAGTGGAAGTTTTGTAGGAAATAGCGCGGATAGGGCGGGTCGCTTTCGCGCAGCCGCCGGAAAATCTCGTCACCGTCGGATTGGTGGCGGCGTTGGTCGACAGTGCGCAGATCGCGGAAGAACCGCCGGTTCATCGCGAACACCCGATCGGGGCGCGGCCACATGTCCGGCGGCATGGCGTAGCGGCCGTCTTCGATGTTGGCGAGATCCCGTCGAAACAGTTGGAACAGGCTGCCGAGGAGTTCGGCCGTGGACGGTCCGTCCGTGGGCGCTTCGCTCTTCTGCACGGCCGGCGTGACCCTGCGCTGGGCCCGGCGGTACTGGCTGTAGAACCAGCCGAACCTCGCGGCCTGGCTGGTTGTGTAGGCGAGACGGTCCAGGGCGGATAGATGTTTGCGCATGAAAATACGATAGCGCGAAGCGCCCATCGGCGGTACGGCCTGCAACATGTCGCATCACGCTTTACCGGGCGTTGGCGGCTGTTATAACGGTGCCGCTGCGGCGACTCCGCGGCGCATACGCATGTAAAGGGAACAACAGTAATCATGAGCGCGTTTTGCACCCTCGACGATCTCGACGCGGCGGGAAAACGGGTCCTGTTGCGGGCGGACCTGAACGTTCCCATGTCTGACGGAAAGGTCTCGGACCTGACCCGGCTGGAGCGTCTCGCACCGACCATTCTCGAGCTGGCCGATAGGGGTGCCCGGGTCCTGGTGACCTCGCATTTCGGGCGGCCGAAGGGGGTGAGGGTGCTGGAAATGTCGCTGGCGCCTGTCGCCAAGGAGTTGGGTGAGGTCCTCGGGCGGCCCGTCGCATTTGCACCGGATTGCATCGGCGATGCCGCCCTGGATGCATCGTCCGCCCTGGTCGATGGCGATATTCTGGTCCTGGAGAACGCCCGTTACCATTTGGGCGAGGAATCCAACGACCCCGCCTTTGCGAAATCTCTCGCCGACCTAGCGGATGTCTATGTGAACGACGCCTTTTCTGCCGCCCATCGCGCGCACGCCTCGACGGAGGGGGTCGCGCGGATTCTGCCGTCCTATGCCGGCCGTTTGATGCAGGCGGAACTGGAGGCGCTCGACCGGGCCCTCGGCAATCCCGAACGGCCCGTCCTGGCCGTCGTGGGCGGGGCCAAGATCGCATCCAAGCTCGATCTGCTCGGCAACCTGATAGCCCGTGTGGACCAACTGGCGATCGGCGGCGGCATGGCGAACACCTTCCTCAACGCGATGGGTGTCGATGTGGGTGCATCCCTGTGCGAGCACGATATGGCCGATACCGCGCGCGACATCCTGGCCCGCGCCGATGAGATCGGTTGCGAGGTGATCCTGCCGTCCGATGTGATCATCGCCGGAGAGTTCAAGGCTGGTGTGCCGAACCGGATCGTGCCCGTCGATGCGGTGCCCGAAGACCAGATGATTTTGGACATCGGCCCGGCGACGGCGGCCGGGCTGTCGGCACGCCTGGCCGATGTGCGGACCCTGGTCTGGAACGGTCCACTGGGGGCTTTCGAGATCGAACCTTTCGACGCGGGTACCGTCCTGGTGGCGCGCGCGGCGGGCGACGCAACGGCAGCGGGTAGCCTGCTGTCGGTGGCCGGAGGCGGTGACACCGTCGCTGCCCTGAATCATGCCGAAGTCGCCGGCCAGTTCAGCTATGTTTCGGCGGCCGGTGGTGCGTTCCTCGAATGGCTTGAGGGCAAGACGCTTCCCGGCGTTGCTGCTCTCGCGCCCTAGTAGGGATTTTGGCCACACGTCGCGTTCGAGACCCCCAGGCCTTCGCCGACGAAGCCGCAGCGGCCCGGTCGCGCGAGCTGTTGGCCGCGGCCGCGGCCGGACTGGGCCGGATCCGTGCCATCGGTGCGGAGACCGGGCTCGATCAAAAGGTGGTGCGGCTGGGGGCCAGCGACCAGTGGCTGAAAGAATTTCTTGGCACGCCCGAACGCATCGGCCTGGCACTCGATACGCCGGCGCCGGTATAGGCAGAGGCCGAATTGGTGACGCTGTTGCGCGCAGGCGAACCGAGTTTTTTCAAATGGGGTGTCCGCCCGGGCAACGCCGTCGTGCGCGCGGACGGTTCGATTCGCTGTTTCGAACGTTTCATCGCCCCTCCAGGCCATTCTGCGCCAGCTCAAACCCGTGACGCCCGTGGCCGAAACGGCCGCAGAGGCCCGGCTGCGAACCTCGGCCCCGGCGGACAATCAGACAACGGCGAAGGCGGACCCGCGCGTCAATATTCCCAAGGACGCGACATCCCTTGATCCTCACGCACCCCGCGGGACCTATCTGAACCTGGTGGTTTAGGAACCGGCCAGGGCGCCCGTTCCAAGAAATCTGACCGTAGAGGCGAGCCCAAGCTAGTCGGCTTCGGCCGGTTCCTCGATCTGTTCGCGCAGGAACAGCGGCGTCTGCGCGGCTGCGAACAGGAACGTCAGGGGCATAATGCCGAACAGCTTGAAGGACACCCAGAAGTCCGTGGAAAAGCTGCGCCAGACGATCTCGTTCAGCACGGCCAGGACGACGAAAAAGATCGCCCACCGCCAGGTCAATAGGTTCCAGCCCCTATCCGTCAGCTGAACGGCGGCCCCGAACAGGGGTTTCAGCAGGGAGCGGCCCTTCATCAGCCCGCCGAACAGAATGACGGCGAACAGCATGTTCACCAGGGTCGGCTTCAACTTGATGAAGGTGTCGTCAGCGAGCACAAGCGTGAGGCCGCCGAAAAACACAACGAAGATGCCGCTGACGAGTGGCATCACCGGCAGCTTGCGTTGGATGATCCAGCCGGTCGCAAGCGCCGCAAGGGTGGCGACCATGAAGGCGCCGGTCGCCTCGAACAGCGCCTGTTCGTTCATCGGCGCGGCGCCCTCGGGCAGCCACAGCGATCGGAATTCGGGCAGTCCCTCGCGTCCGTTCACGAGAAAGAAGACAACGAGCGGGCCGGCTTCGATCGCCAGTTTTAACCATGGTCGCATAGCCGCGCGAACCTACGATTGTTGTCGCGCAGGTGGAAGAGCGGAATGGATCATGCCGCAAATTTGAGCGCGCCGGCCCCGAAGGCAACCAGCAGGGCCGCCGGGATGCGCCGTTTGCCCAACCGCTCGCCGAGAACGAGCGTTCCGATGAGTGCGGCAAACACGACGCCGGTTTCGCGCAGGGCGGCAACACTGCCGACTGAAGCATTGGCGAACGCAAACAGTACCAGTGCGTAGCTGGTGACCGCGATGGCGCCACCACCGATCCCTTGCAGTGCGTGTGCGCGCATATACGGGAGGATCTGTCCGCGGCGCAGGAAGAACGCGACCGCCAGTATGGGCACGGCGGCGAAAATCATCAGCCATGAGACATAAACGATCGTGGCGTATTCGAACTCGGGGCCGATGGTGCGAATGCCGACCGCATCGAACAGGGAGTAGGCCGCGATCATGGCACCGGTCAGCAGCGCCAGTGCAACAGCCTTGATATCGGCGGTGGCGATCTGCCCGGGTTCAAAGGTCAACGCGACGACGCCGGCCACGACCACCAGCACGGCCACGATCTCCCAGGTGCCGGGGACGTCGCCGACAAGCGGGGCCGACAGTACGACGATGATCAGCGGCGCGCTGCCGCGAGCGATCGCATAGACCTTGCCGAGATCGCCATAGGCATAGGCGCTGACCAGCAGAATGAAATAGATGCCGTGCAGGGCACCGGAGCCCAGCAGCCACGGCCAGTGATGGGCCTGGGGCCAGGGAACGAAGAACACTGCCACGATGAGCGCGCCTGCGGCTGCGAATCCGGCGATCATCGCCGAGGTCAGCCAGCCATCGTCGCCGCCCTTGACCAGGGCGTTCCAGCTCGCATGCATCAATGCCGCGAGCAGGACGGCAATGACGACGATCGTGCTCAATCCTGGGCCCCGTCCATCTCCGCGCCGTCGAGCCCGACCAGATTGCGGGCAAAGACATCCGCTTCGAAGGGCTTCAGATCGTCGACACCCTCACCGACCCCGATGGCGTAGATGGGAAGTCCGAACCGGTCGGCCAGTCCGACGATCACGCCGCCGCGGGCCGAACCGTCAAGCTTGGTGACCACAAGGCCGGTCACGTCGACGAGATCGGAAAAGGTCTCGACCTGGCTGTGGGCATTCTGTCCGGTGGTGGCGTCAAGCACGAGAAGGACCTCGTGCGGGGCTTCGGGATCGACCTTGCGGATAACCCGCACGATCTTCTCGAGCTCCGCCATCAGGTCGCCCTTGTTGTGCAGGCGCCCGGCCGTGTCGATCAGAAGCATATCGAGCCCGCCATCCCGGGCCTGTTCCAACGCGTCGAACGCGACGGCCGCGGGGTCGCTGCCCTGTTCATGTGCAATGACGGGCGCGCCGACCCTTTCGCCCCAAAGCTTCAACTGGTCGATCGCGGCGGCGCGAAAGGTGTCGGCGGCGGCCAGCATGATCGTGCGGTCGAGTTCCTGGAAGCGCGCGGTAAGCTTGCCGATGGTGGTTGTCTTGCCGGTGCCGTTGACACCCGCCACCAGGATGACCCGTGGGCCGGTTGCGGTGCTGGCGATATCCGACAGAGGCCGGGCGACGGGCGCGATCAAGTCGCTGATATTCTGTGCCAGGGCCGCGCGAACATCGTTGGCATCCGCGTCGGCGGCAAACCGGTGGTCACCCAGTTCGGCTGCCAGCTTCGCCGCCGTGCTGACACCGAGATCCGCCATGATCAGTGTGTCCTCGAGCTCTGCAAGAGTGTCCGGGTCCACCTTCCGGCCGGTAAAGATTTCGCCGATATCACTCGACAGTCGCGATGACGTTCGGGTCAGCCCGGCCCTCAGCCGGGAAAGCCAGCCATCGCTGCTCATGCCGCGTTCCGGAGGAGCGCGCCGCGCAGATGGGTGCCGTCGGTATCTTCGATGCGGACGTCGACAATTGTTCCCGGCTCGAAGCTGTGAGACGACAGCGCAACGGGTACAAACTGTTCGGTGCGACCGCGCTCCGGTGTTTCCGCGAGTACGGATCGTGTCTTGCCGACTTCGCACTCAAGGAACGCGGCCAGCGCGCCATCACCGGCCTCACGCAGCCGCCCGGCGCGTTCCTTGATCACCACGCGGTCCAGTTGCGGCATGCGTGCCGCCGGGGTTTCCGGCCGCGGGGAATAGGGAAACACGTGCAGGTGCGTCAGGCCGCATTCGTCCACGAGCCCGAGGCTCTGTTCGAACATGGCATCCGTTTCGGTTGGGAACCCGGCGATGATGTCAGCGCCGAACACCATATCGGGCCGCAACTGCCGAGCCTTGTCGCAGAACTCGATGGCCTGCTGGCGCGTATGCCGACGCTTCATGCGCTTGAGAATCAGATCGTCGCCCGCCTGCAGGCTGAGATGCAGGTGCGGCATCAGCCGCGGTTCGTCCGCGATCAAATGAAGCAGGTCGTCGTCGATCTCCGCGACGTCGATGGAGCTCAGGCGCAGGCGCGGCAGGTCGGGAACATTGGCCAGCAATCGGCGGATCATCTGGCCAACGCGCGGCTGTCCGGGCAAGTCGGCGCCGTAGGATGTGATGTCGACACCGGACAGGACGATTTCCCCGATCCCGTGATCCACCAGCGTGCGCACCTGGTCGACGATGGCGCCGATGGGCACGCTCCGTGAATTGCCGCGGCCGAACGGAATGATGCAGAAGGTGCAGCGGTGGTCGCAGCCGTTCTGGACCTGGATGAAGGCCCGGGCCCGGTCGTCAAATCCCTCGATCAGATGCGTGCCGGTTTTCGTCGCGCTCATGATGTCGTTCACCCGGACGGGCGCGTCTCCCAGGGTTTCGAAACTCCGCGCGTCGAGCTTTTCGGTGTTGCCGATCACCGCATCCACATCGGCCATTCCGGCATAGGCGTTCGGGTCGATCTGGGCGGCGCAGCCGGTGACGACGATCCGTGCTTGCGGGTTTTTGCGGCGCGCGCGGCGGATCGCCTGCCGCGCCTGGCGTTCGGCTTCGGCCGTGACGGCGCAAGTGTTGACGATCACGGTGTCGGCGACACCGGCCTCTGCCGCATGCTTGCGCATCACTTCGGATTCATAGGCGTTCAGCCGGCAGCCGAAGGTGATGATCTCGGGCGCGCTCATCTCAGGAACCACCGGGCCCGGAAAACTGGTCTTCGCCGACCGTCCCGCGGAAGCTTTCCTCGGCCGGGCCCGACATGATGACATGCCCGTCTTCACGCCAATGGATGCAAAGCGCCCCGCCATCGACGGTGATGTGAACCTCTCGCCGGGTGAGCCCACGCCGGTGCGCCGCGACTGCGGCGGCGCAAGCGCCGGACCCGCACGCCAGGGTCAGACCCGCGCCGCGTTCCCAGACGCGCAACCGCAACGCATTGTCGCCGGTCAGCTGCGCCACACCGATGTTGGCCAGTTCGGGGAAGAGCGGGTCGTGTTCTAGTTGCGGTCCGAGTGTCTCGATTGGCACCGCGTCGACATCGTCGACGAAGAACACCGCGTGCGGATTGCCCATGTTGACCGCCACCGGGTCCGAGAGCATTTCCAGGGAAAGCGGCAGGTGATCGGTGTCGCACTCCCGCGCGAGCGGTATGTCCTGCCATGCATCGCGCGCAGGCCCCATGTCGACAGCATACTCGCGCGGGTCGCCATCGCTGCGCCATGCGTGCAGCAGTCCCGCACCGGTTCGGATCGCAAGCGGCCCGTCGTCATCGTCGAGCAACAAATGTGCGACACACCGCATGGCGTTGCCGCAGGCGTCCACCTCGCCACCATCGGAATTGAAGATACGCACATCCACGTCGGACTCCCCGTTCGCGGGAGAATCCATCGCGATCAACTGGTCGAACCCGATACCGGTGTGGCGATCGGACAGCCGTCGCGTTCCCGCATCACTCACGGTGAGCGGGTTATGACGGGCGTCGACAATGACAAAGTCATTGCCCAGTCCGTGCATTTTTATGAATTCGCGCATGGCCATGGGCGGCATATAGGGCCGCCAGGGCCTTTGCGTCCAGCCTCAATCATTCGCCGCCGTTGCGCGGCGCGATCGGTTAGGAACGGCTGAGGGACTTTACGAGCTGTACCACCTGGCGGCGGACACGGGTTTCGGGGATTTTCTGGAAGGCCTGATTCAGATCCAGCACCTGACGCGCAGAGCGGGAATCGGAATCCGATGAAACGGCCGGTTCCGAGGCCGATGCGTTCTTGCGGCGCGGGTTCAGGCCTTCGAAAAAGTAGCCGGGTGCGACGTCGAGTACATCGCACAGTTGCCAGAGTTTCGAGGCGCTGATGCGGTTCGCACCGCTTTCATACTTCTGTACCTGCTGAAAGCTGATGCCGAGCTGACGGGCGAGCTCCTTTTGCGGCATTCCGGACATCTCCCGCCGCTGGCGCATGCGTCGGCCAACATGTGTATCGACTGGGTGTGGCAATGGTCTCGATCTCTCGTCTTCTTCTGCCCCTTGCCGGAAACAGAATTCGGAAGGCCAGAGTTGCCGCGTATCCGCGCAACCGGCTTTCCCGACCGCTTCATTCGCGGGTTTGCGCTCCGACCTGTCGGCCGGAAGCGTGTTACCAACAGGTCACGCACTGTTTAAACCTGTCCCCGCTCCATGGATGCAATATGCACCCGGCAAGCTGCTATCGCACAACCTGCGCGTGCATACAAGGGTATCTTGCCCAAAAAGTCCCGCAGGAAAAATATAATTGGGATAGATGTTTAACAAACATGATTCAATTTTGGTCTGGTTCTGGCCGAAATCTTTTCCGCTGCGGAATCCCACACTGAAAAACATGCAAAAATACCGTAACAATTGGTGCAAAACCGGTGGCCCCGGAATCTGACACGAACGGCGGGACGGCTTGTCCCGCCCGCTTCGGGATTGCTTGACCAGGCTGGCCGGTTCGCCTAGGTTCCGCGCCATTCCGCATCGATACACGATGCGGCTCGGGCCGGGAGGTCTGAGCTCCGCCAGTCCGCGAGTTTCGCGCACTGGCGCGTTTGACGTTGGGCCTTATGCCGACTTGGAAGGAAGGTTTCCTTGTTTGAATCGCTGACCGAACGCCTGGGTGATGTCTTCGACCGTTTGAAGCGGCGTGGTGCGCTTTCGGAGGACGATGTAGCCGCAGCCATGCGAGAGGTGCGTGTCGCCCTGCTGGAAGCGGATGTTGCGCTGCCGGTCGTGCGCGATTTCATCGCTGCGGTTCAGGAACGTACGGTCGGCCAGGAGGTGGTCAAGAGCGTCACGCCCGGCCAGATGGTCGTCAAGATCGTTCACGATGAACTGGTCGAGATGCTCGGGGGCGAGGGGGTCGATATCGACCTGAACGCGCCGGCGCCCGTTGCCATCCTGGTTGTTGGCCTGCAGGGCTCGGGCAAGACGACCACTACGGCCAAGATCGCCCAGTATCTTTCGGAAAAACAGAAGAAGCGAGTCCTGATGGCCGCGCTGGACGTGCGCCGGCCAGCGGCCCAGGAACAGCTTCGGGTGCTCGGTGATCAGGAGCTGATCCCGACACTGGATATTCAGCTGGGTGAAATGCCCGTCGCCATTGCGAAGCGTGCAATGGATCAGGCGCGCCGCGAAGGTTACGACGTCGTTCTGCTCGATACCGCAGGCCGTCTTGCCATCGACGATGCCCTGATGACTGAGGCCACAGCCATTCGCGATGCGGCGAAGCCCCACGAGACCTTGCTCGTGGCGGATGCCATGACCGGTCAGGATGCGGTCAACACGGCACAAGCGTTCAATGAGCGGGTCGGCATCTCGGGCATCGTCCTGACCCGAATGGATGGTGATGCGCGCGGTGGTGCGGCGCTTTCCATGCGTGCGGTCACGGGACAACCGATCAAGCTGATCGGCACGGGCGAGAAGATGGATGCGCTCGAGCCCTTCCATCCCGAGCGGGTGGCGGGACGTATCCTCGATATGGGTGATGTGGTCTCGCTTGTGGAGCGCGCCCACGAACTGGTCGAGGAGGACGAGGCCGAAAAGATCGCCCGGAAAATTCAGAAGGGCGAATTCGATCTCAATGATCTTCTCGACCAGCTTCGGCAACTCAAGAAGATGGGTGGTCTTGGCGGCGTCATGTCGATGTTGCCCGGCGTCGGCAAGGTCAAAAAACAGATGGCCGAGCACGATATCGACGACAGTCTGATCAAGCGGCAGGAGGCGATCATCCTGTCGATGACCCCTGGCGAACGCCAGCGCCCGGCATTGGTGAAGGCGTCGCGCAAGAAGCGGATTGCTGCGGGCTCGGGCACCACCGTTCAGGAAATCAACAAGCTGCTGAAGCAGTATCAGCAGATGCACACGATGATGAAGAAGATGAAGAAGATGGGCGGAAAGATGCCGGCGATGGGTGGCGGCGGAATGCCCCCGGGCATGTTGCCGCCGGGTATGGGGCGATAGGCGCATGACGATGTTCCACCATGTCTCCGTCGGCGTGTCAGACCTCGAACGATCGGCGAAATTCTACGATGCCGTCCTGGGCACGCTGGGGCACGAGCGCTTCCGCGAGAAGCCGCGGACCATCTCCTGGTGGCCGAAGGGTGGCGGCCCCGCCTTCTGGATCAACCTGCGCGATGACCTCACGGTCGTACACGATGACGGGCGACACGTCGCCTTCGAGGCCGAGTCCCAGGAACAGGTGCGCGCCTTCTACGAGGCCGCGCTTGCGGCCGGTGCGACCGATGACGGCCCGTCGGGGCTCCGGCCCGAATATCGCGACACCTATTATGGCGCCTTTGTGCTGGACCCGGACGGTCACAAGCTCGAAGCCGTCCATGCGCCCCGGGACTGATCTATGGCGATGCTCGACCATGTCTCACTCGGGGTCCGCGACCTGGTGGCAAGCGGGGGGTTCTACGACGCCGTGTTGCATCCGCTCGGGTATCGCCGGGTGCTCGAGAAGGGAATCGGGTTCGCCTACGGCCCCGGCCCGGAGCGGGACGGCATGATGTTCTGGATTGTTCGGCCCGATGCCGAAATCGTGCCGTCGCGCGGTAGTCATGTTGGGTTCTCTGCGCCATCGCGCCGTGCGGTCGACGAGTTTCATGACGCGGCGTTACGGGCGGGCGCGCGCGACAATGGTGCGCCGGGCCTGCGGCCCGAATACAGCGACGATTACTACGGTGCGTTCGTGCTCGATCCTGATGGACACAAGATCGAGGCGATGTGCCGAGGCTCAGAATGAATCACAACCAGACAAACCAACAGCAAACTTAAGAAAAGAAAAGGAATTACCCCATGGCACTTCGTATTCGACTGGCGCGCGGTGGCGCCAAAAAGCGGCCCTTCTATCGCATCGTGGTCGCCGATTCCCGGCGCGCACGCGATGGCCGTTTCATCGAGCGGATCGGGCACTACAACCCGATGCTGCCCAAGGACGACCCAAACCGAGTGCAGTTCGACACCGAGCGCGCCAAGCACTGGCTGAGCGTCGGCGCGCTGCCGTCCGGTCGCGTGGCGACCTTCTTCGCCAGTGAAAACCTGGTGGAACTGCCCGCCCGCCGCGAGCAGACCAAGCAGCATCTGCCGAAAGCGAAGGCACAGGAACGCGCCGCAGCCGAGGCCGAGGCGGCCGCGGCAGCGGCCGAAGCGCCGGCTGAAGAGGCACCGGCCGAGGACGCGCCAGCAGAGGAAGCCGCCGCAGAGGAGGCTCCCGCCGAAGAGACACCAGACGAGGAGGCTGCCGCAAAAGAAGCGCCGGCTGAAGAGGCACCGGCAGAGGAAGCCGCCGCAGAGGAGGCTCCCGCCGAAGAGGCACCAGCCGAGGAGGCTGCCGCAGAAGAAGCGCCGGCTGAGGAAGCCCCGGCTGAAGAGGCCGGCGAGGACGAAGAGGAGAAATCCTGACGTCAGCGACACGTTCCGCAATGGCCGGCGATCCGGATACCTCGCAGCGCGTCTGCCTGGGCGTCGTGACAGGTGCCCACGGGCTGCACGGATTGTTGCGTGTGCGGCCCTACACGGATGTGCCCGAGGATATTGCGGCTTATGGCCCGGTTCAGAGCGAGGATGGCCAGCGCGAGTTCACGTTGGATGTCCGCAACCGGACCGGCAAGGGCCAGATTCTCGTGCACATCGAAGGTGTCGATGATCGCACGGCCGCGGAGGCCCTGAAGGGCGAGCAGTTTTACATTGCCCGCGGACAGTTGCCGGATGCCGGGGACGACGAGTTCTATCACGCCGATCTGATCGGCATGGCGGTTGTCTCGAACGAGGGCGAGGAACTGGGGGCGGTCCGCGCGGTGAACAATTTCGGAGGCGGTGACATGCTGGAGATTTCCGGCGCCGACGGTCAGCTCGCCACGGTGCCTTTTACGAAGGCGGCGGTGCCCGAGATCGATCTGGATGCGCGCCGTGTGGTGGTGGATGGCAACGCCGTCCTGGGCCCCGGCAATGGCGATTCACGAGATGGCGAGACCGGCGATGGCTGACACCGCACCGTGGGTCGCGAGCGTTCTGACGCTGTTTCCGGAGATGTTTCCCGGCGTGCTGGGACAGTCGCTGGCCGGACGCGCGCTCGAGCGCGGGGATTGGTGTCTGGAGGTCCACAATATCCGTGACCAGGCCACTGACCGGCATGGCAGCGTCGACGATGAGCCCTTCGGCGGCGGTCCGGGGATGGTGATGCGACCGGATATCGTTGATTCCGCCCTTTTCGAGGTGGTCAATCCGGTTGACGGCCAGCGGCCGATCATCTATCTCACGCCCCGCGGTCGTCCCCTGGAGCAGGCGCGTGTCCGGGACTTGGCGGACGGCCCCGGCGTGACACTGCTTTGCGGCCGTTTCGAGGGCGTCGACCAACGGGTGCTTGATGCCTGGCAGGTCGAGGAAGTCAGTGTCGGCGACTATGTGCTGTCCGGCGGCGAGCCGGCGGCGCACATTCTGCTTGATGCGGTTGTTCGGTTGTTGCCGGGCGTGATCGGTGCGGCAGAGTCGCTGTCGGAAGAGAGTTTTGAACGCGGGTTGCTTGAGTATCCGCATTATACGAGGCCGGCGGACTGGACCGACCGGCAAGGAAAGGAACGTTCGGTTCCCGAAATCCTGACATCCGGACATCACGCCCGGATCGCGGAATGGCGGACCGAACAGTCAGAACAGGCGACCCGTGAGCGCCGGCCGGATCTCTGGCAACGCTACGCGGCGAAAGACAACGAAGGACGAAAGTGATGAACACGCTCCAGAAGTTCGAAGCAGATCAGCTTGCCAAGCTGCAGGCCGATCGGGACATTCCCGAGTTCGGACCGGGCGACACCGTGCGCGTCAATGTGCGCGTGGTCGAGGGTGAGCGCGAACGCATCCAGGCCTATGAAGGCGTGTGCATCGCGTCGAAGAATGACGGCATCAACTCCTCGTTCACCGTGCGCAAGATTTCCTTCGGTGAGGGTGTCGAACGTGTGTTCCCGCTCTACGGGCCGCGTGTCGATTCGATCGAAGTGGTGCGTCGCGGCAAGGTTCGCCGCGCCAAGCTGTATTACCTGCGTGGCCGCACGGGCAAGCGCGCGCGTATCACCGAGCGCACGACCGGCCGCGGCATGGTGGGGCGCACGTCGGGCCGGAAGGCCGATGTGGTCGTTCCCGAGACCGGTACGGCCGAACGGCCCGAGGATAATGTCGTCGAGGCAGCGGCAACCGAGACGCCCGAGGCCGAAACCAAAAGCGAATAGGCACCACGCTCGGGCAGGTGCACCGAAGTATCGAAGCAACGCCCCGGAGCTTTCGTGCACGGGGCGTTTTTCTTAGCGGAAAGACAAAATCATGGCTCAGCCCAAAACACTGTTCGACAAGATCTGGGGCTCTCATCTGGTTGAAACCCAGGAAGACGGGACCTGCCTGATCTATATCGACCGGCATCTCGTCCATGAAGTGACCAGCCCGCAGGCCTTCGAAGGGCTGCGTATGAACGGACGCACGGTCAGGCGGCCCGATGCCACGCTCGCGGTGGCCGACCACAATGTCCCGACGACCGACCGCAGCGGCGGGATCGAGGATGAGGAATCCCGCATCCAGGTCGAGACCCTGACGAAGAACTGCGAGGAGTTCGGGATCGAGCTGTTCGACATGAACGATATCCGCCAGGGCATCGTCCACATCATCGGACCGGAGCAGGGCTTCACCCTGCCCGGAACCACGATCGTGTGCGGCGACAGCCATACCGCGACCCATGGTGCGTTCGGCGCGCTGGCGTTCGGTATCGGCACGTCGGAGGTCGAGCATGTGCTTGCCACCCAGACCCTGCTGCAGCGTCCGGCGAAGAACCTGCTGGTCTCCGTCGACGGCGATCTGTCACTGGGCGTGACGGCGAAGGACATGATCCTGGCGATCATCGGTGCGATCGGCACTGCGGGCGGCACCGGCCACGTGATCGAGTATGCGGGTGATGCCGTGCAGGCGCTCTCGATGGAGGGCCGCATGACCATGTGCAACATGTCGATCGAGGGTGGCGCGCGTGCCGGCCTGGTGGCGCCGGACGAGACGACGTATGCCTATCTGAAGGGGCTACCGATGGCGCCCAAAGGTGCGGCGTGGGAGGCGGCAGAGGCCTACTGGCGCTCGCTCCCGAGTGACGGTGGCGCGGTCTATGACAAGGAGGTCCGCCTGTTGGCGCCGGATATTCCGCCGCAGGTGACCTGGGGCACGAGCCCGGAAAATGTTGTGCCGATCACCGGTGCGGTCCCCGACCCCGAGAACGATGCCCAGGACGACAACCAGCGCCAGGCGTGGGAACGTTCGCTGGAATATATGGACCTGACACCCGGGACGGCGATGGCCGATGTGAGCGTCGACAAGGTGTTTATCGGTTCGTGCACCAACGGTCGTATCGAGGATTTGCGCGCCGCCGCCCAAGTCGCGGAGGGCCGCAAGGTGTCCGACAATGTTCACGCGATGGTCGTACCGGGTTCGGGCCTTGTGAAGGAACAGGCCGAGCAGGAGGGTCTCGACAAGATTCTCATCGAAGCGGGCTTCGATTGGCGCGAGCCGGGTTGCTCCATGTGCCTGGCGATGAACGCCGATAAGCTCGCGCCGGGCGAGCGCTGCGCCTCCACCTCGAACCGCAACTTCGAGGGACGCCAGGGGCGCGGCGGGCGAACCCATCTGGTCAGCCCGGCAATGGCCACGGCAGCCGCTGTCACCGGCAAGCTGACCGATGTGCGCGATCTGGAAGGGTAATGTCGGCACGTGAACGGGGCTCCCACCAGCGACACACTGCCGGTCCGCTATGGCGGGGTCCTGCTGCGCGCGGGGGCCGCGCTGGTCGATCTGGGAATCGTTTGGTTGTTCGCCTGGCTGGTTTCGGCGGTGCTCGGGGTTTCGTTTCTGGCGGCTACGCCGGAGGAGCTCGCGAACACTACGATCCTGCATGTGCTGATCTCGACCACCCTGTTCGGTGCCTGGCTGTACTATGCCGGGATGGAATCGAGCTCGATGCAGGCAACGCTTGGCAAGGCGTTCATGGGGCTTTACGTCACCGACCGCAACGGTATGCGGATCGGGTTCCTGCGCGCCAGCTTCCGGCACTGGGCCAAGATCCTGTCGGGGGCGATTTTCTTTACCGGGTTTCTCTTGGCGCTGTTTCCGCCGCACCATCAGGGCCTGCATGACATGATGGCCGCCTGTCTGGTGGTCAAACGTTAGGAGTATCCGATGGAGAAGTTCAACAAGGTCACGGGCGTTGCCGCGCCGCTGCCGATGGTCAATGTCGACACCGACAAGATCATCCCCAAGCAGTTCCTGAAAACCATCGAGCGCACCGGCCTGGGCAAGGGTCTGTTCTACGAGATGCGTACCAACGAGGACGGTTCGGCGCGGGACGATTTCGTGCTCGACCAGGAACCCTATACGAACGCGGAGATCCTGATTGCCGGTGACAATTTCGGCTGCGGCTCCTCGCGCGAGCATGCGCCCTGGGCGCTGCAGGATTTCGGCATCAAGGTGGTGATTGCACCGACCTTCGCCGACATTTTCTACAACAACAGCTTCAAGAACGGCATGCTGCTGATCAAGCTGCCCCGGGATCAGGTCGACAATCTGATGGACGTGGCCAGTGATCCGGAGAATCCGGAAATCTTCATCGATCTGGAGAAGCAGGAAGTCCACGCGCCCAACGGCGTGGTCTATTCCTTCGATCTCGACCCGTTCCTCAAGCATTGCCTGCTCGAGGGGCTCGACGATATCGGCCTGACCATGCAGCGTGACGGCAAGATCGAAGATTTCGAGGGCGGCCAGCAGAGCCAGCAGCCCTGGCTGTACAAGGCGGCGTCCTAGGCGGCGTCCAGACCGGCAGCGCAACGTATTTATCTGAAGGAGAGTAAGAATGGCCGCCAACAAGAGCGTGCTGGTCCTGCCGGGCGACGGCATCGGGCCCGAGGTGATGGAACAGGTCCGCCGTGTCATGGGCTGGTTCGAGGCGAAGGAAGCGGTCCGCTTCGCGGTCGAGGAGGCGCCGGTCGGCGGTGCCTGCTTTGACGCCCACGGCGTGTCGATTCAGGAAGACACGATGGAGAAGGCCCTGACGCTGGATGCCGTGCTGTTCGGTGCCGTCGGCGGCCCGAAATGGGACGACGTGCCGCGCGAACACCGGCCCGAGGCCGGCCTGCTGCGCCTGCGCAAGGATCTCGACCTGTTTGCCAACCTGCGCCCGGCCGTGGTGATGGATGCGATGGTCGAGTCCTCGACCCTGAAGCCGGAAGTGGTCAAGGGGCTGGATATCCTGATCCTGCGCGAGCTGACGTCGGGCGTGTATTTCGGCGAACCCAAGGGTGAGCAGACACTGGAAGACGGCACCGTCCGCGTGGTCGACACGCAAGCCTACACCAAGGATGAGATCGTCCGGGTCTGCCGTGTGGCTTTCGAGTTGGCGCGCAAGCGCAACAACAAGGTGACCTGCGCGGAGAAGTCGAACGTGATGGAGACCGGCGTGTTCTGGCGCCAGGTCTCGGCCGAAGTGGCCAAGGAATATCCCGATGTCGAGTTCGAGCACATGCTGGCCGACAACTGCGCCATGCAACTGATCCGTTATCCCAAGCAGTTCGACGTCATTGTCACGGACAACCTGTTCGGCGACATCTTGTCGGACGAGGCGGCGATGATGACGGGCTCGCTGGGTATGCTGCCGTCCGCCAGCCTGGGTGCGCCCGATCCGGTGACCGGGGCTCGCAAGGCCATGTACGAGCCCGTCCATGGCTCTGCGCCCGACATTGCCGGTGAGGGCAAGGCGAACCCGATCGCCATGCTGCTCTCCTTCGGCATGATGCTGCGCTATTCCTACGATCTGGGCCGCGAGGCCGATCTGGTCGAGCAGGCAGCGCAGAACGTCCTCAACGAGGGCTTCCGCACCGCCGATATCATGCAGGATGGCTGCACGCCGGTCTCGACCGAGGAGATGGGCAACCGCCTGCTGGCCGAGCTCGACCGTCTGACCGACTGATTTGACGGCGCAGGCGATCCGGGACTAGCCTTTCCGCACCAATCGGGAACCAGCTCCATGCGTTCGATGCTTATTGCATTTGCCGTTGCCGTGCCGCTCCTGGCGGCCGTGCCGGCCCAGGCTCAGCAGATTGTCGAGACCACGACCGGCAAGCATGCCGGCGGTAACTGTGCGGTCAGCCAGGCGATGCTGGCGGCCATCCAGGGCGCCCAGGCCGAGCGCCGGGCCGAGACGCGAACACGGATCAACGATCTGCTGGAGACGGCCCTGGCCAGTTCGAAGAGCCGCCGGGCCGGTTCCGGCCAGTCGCCCGTCGTGTTGCCGCCGGCGAAACCCGGCAGCTAGCTTTTCGCGTACTCGCAGTCTCCGGGGCCTACCAGGTCCTCGGCCTGCCCGACGGCGCGCAGATAGCGCGACTCGCCGCCCTGGGGCCAGACCACAAGAATCCGGTCCTGTGCCAGAAAGGTGACCCGCGCGGCATTCGCCGTGATTCCGGGTTCCGCCTCGGCAGCCGGCCCATACCAGACCAGGGTGCCGTCGTTCCCGTCCTGATAGCGCGCCGGTTTCGCGATCCGAATATCAAGCCGGTTGCCGCTTACAATCACGCAGCCCTCACGGAACCGCACCAGGTTGCCGTGGGCGCGCGGGACGGTGGGCTGTTCGATCACCCAGTCACCGATCAGGTGATGAGATTTGGGTTCGCTGGCGCAGGCGGCGAGGGCTGCGAGACACAGGGGAAGGGACAGGTGTGCGGGCCGTTTCAACGGCCCGCACCGGCGCGTGGAACCCCCGCACCGTCCAGTTCGTGTCCCAGCCGGCCGGTGATCCACAGATGCAGCATCCGGAAGTCGCTGAACAGAGACCACACCGGATGGGTGAAGGTCGCGGGGCGGTTCCGCTCGACCAGGCCGTGGCCGATCCAGGCGGGCCCGTAGCCGGCCACGAGGGAGATCAACGCTAGCCACCAGGGACCGGTGATGACGGCGAAGCCGAGCAGAAGCAGCGCTGTGATGGTGCCGGCATAGTGCAGCGCGCGCGTTTGCGGGCGCGCATGTTCGCGCAGATAGTGCGGCCAGAAATCGGCATAGGTCGAAAATCGTTCGGCCATGGCCGGAATTCTGGCACATAGGGTGCTGGCAAGGCGAGGAGACAGCGGTGCCCGATATCTATGTGAACCCCGACGCGATTCCGGCAGAGGTTCTGGATCAGATGAAGCTGAGCCTGGAACGGCGCGCCGCGACCCCGCAGCAATCAGCCGCTCTGTCCGCCTATCTCGATGACGTGGATTTTCCCGACGGTGCCCGGGTGCTCGATATCGGCTGCGGCACGGGGCCACAGGCGCGGACCATCGCCGCCCGGCCCGGCGTGGCTGCGGTGGTCGGTGTCGATCAGCTTGAACCGTTTCTCGAACGCGGGCGCGAACTGGCGGCGGACATGCTGAGCGTTTCCTTTCAGCAGGCCGATGCGCGCGACCTACCGTTCGGCGATGGGAGTTTCGATGTGGTCGTCCTGCACACGCTCCTGACCCATGTGCCGGGACCGGACGGTGTGCTGTCGGAAGTGCACCGCGTCCTCAAGCCCGGCGGGACGGTCGCGATCTACGATGGTGACTTCACCACCATGTCGGCGGCAATTGCCGACGACGATCCCCTGCAGACCTGCATTGATGCCTTCGTCGACGGCAATGTGCACGACCGCTGGCTGGTGCGCCGTCTGCCGGGGATTCTGCGCGAGATCGGCTTCGATCCCGCGCCGACACGCAGTCATGGGCATCTGGATACTGACGATCCGGTGTTGACCTTGGGCTGGGTCCTGCGTGGTGCTTACTACCAGGTCGAGGAGGGACGGATCGACCAGGCCGCGGCAGATGCGCTGGAGGCCGAGGCGCGCCGGCGCATCGCGGACGGCACCTTCTACGGCTACATGAACTACGTCAGCATCATCTCGACGCGGCGCTGAGACTAGCGCGCATCACTCCAGATGCCACGTCGGGCGGCCCGCGCCTCTCTGGCCGCAGCGGCATAGGGGTCGCCGGCGGCACCGGGGTCCAGCGCCGCGAAACCGTTCATGACGGCCCAACGCGCCAGGTCTCCGAGGCCCGGCGCGACACAGTGGCCGGTCGTCTGGCGGGCCGCGAGCCGGCAGGTAACTTCGGTGCCGGCGACCGCGTCGCGCAGGGCCAGATGCGCCCAGATGCCGAAGGGATAGGCCTTTGCGGGTGGTGCGGATACGCCGGCCAGCGGCACCCGGCGGGTGGTGCCGTCCTGCTCGAACACAAGCGTGGCGCCGTCGGTGGCGTCCGGGTGCCCGCTGATCACGTCGCCGGCCTGACCGGCGGCCGGGATGGTGGCAAGGGTCGAAACCGCGAGAATGAGCAGAATTCGTCTCATCCCATGACTATCGCAGGCGGGCGGCAGCACGGGCAATCGGCGCACAAGTCTTGCAAAACCGGTATTTGGGGCTTAAGTCATCGCCCGCACCCGGCCGCAATGGCCGGTGATCAGAGGAATGGACCCATGGGTTACAAGGTTGCGGTGGTCGGCGCGACGGGCAATGTCGGCCGCGAACTCCTGCAAACGCTGGCGGAGCGCGAGTTTCCGGCAGACGAGGTTGTCGCATTGGCGAGCGAGCGTTCGGTCGGGCGCGAAGTCTCCTATGGCGAAGACCGAACCCTGAAAGTGCAGTCGCTTGCCGATTACGACTTCACCGGGACCGATATCGGCCTGTTTTCGCCGGGCTCCAGCGTGTCGGCCGAGTATGCGCCCAAGGCGGCCGCGGCCGGTTGTATCGTGATCGACAACACGTCCCAGTTCCGTATGGACCCCGATGTGCCGTTGATCGTGCCGGAAGTGAATCCCGGTGCTGCGGGCGAGTACACCAAGCGCAACATCATCGCCAACCCGAACTGTTCGACTATCCAGATGGTCGTGGCCCTGAAGCCCCTGCACGAGGCCTTCGGCATCGAGCGGGTGGTGGTGTCGACCTATCAGTCGGTTTCGGGCAGCGGCAAGGACGCGATGGACGAGCTGTTCAACCAGACCCGCGCGGTCTATGTGAACGACCCGATCGAGCCCAAGCAGTTCACCAAGCAGATCGCCTTCAACGTGATTCCCCATATCGACGTGTTCATGGATGACGGGTCGACCAAGGAAGAGTGGAAGATGACGGTCGAGACCAAGAAGATCCTCGACCCGAAGATCAAGGTCACGGCTACCTGCGTGCGCGTGCCGGTGTTCATCGGCCATGCCGAGGCGGTGAACCTCCAGTTTTCGAAGGAGGTCTCGGCCAAGGATGCGCGCGAGGTGCTGGGCGATGCGCCGGGTGTCGTGATCGTTGATCACCGCGCCAACGAAGGCTACGTCACGCCGGAAGAGGCGGCGGGCGAGGATGCGGTCTATGTCAGCCGCATCCGCGAGGACGCGACCATCGAGAACGGTCTCAACCTGTGGGTGGTGTCGGACAATCTGCGCAAGGGTGCGGCGCTCAACGCGATCCAGATCGCCGAGTTGCTCGATCGCGACCATCTGAAGAAAGCCATCGCGGCGGAGTAGCCGCGTTTCTAGCGGCGCCTGATCCTGAGCCTGACGAAGGATGGGGGGATCGATGGTTCCTCATACTTCGACAAGCTCAGCATGAGGAATTTTCAATGCTCTTGGATCGGATCATTGATGCACTGGCCGGCCACGGCCTGATCGCGCGTGGCGGGTTTCACCCCGGGCCCGAAGACGGCGTGCCGGGCGATCCGGGAACCCTGATCCTCGTGGGCAATGCGGGTCCTGCCATGTGGGAGGCGTTTACCGCTGATCGTGCAGCCTACGCCGATCGGCCAAATCCGCTCGATGCGTGGGTCAGTGACAAGTTGTCCCCGGTTGCTGCGGCGGCCGGTGCCAAACCTCTGTTTCCCTTTGGCGGGCCGCCCCATCTGCCGTTCCAGCGCTGGGCCCAAAAGGCCGAACCGGTCTATCCGTCGCCCTTGAGAGTGCTGATCCATCCCGAGTTCGGCCTGTGGCATGCCTATCGGGGTGCGCTGGCCTTTGCCGAAGCGCTCGACCTGCCGCCGCGAGATGGCCGCCCGTCACCATGCGAGACTTGCGCCGACAAGCCGTGCCTGTCGGCCTGCCCGGTCGGTGCGTTCGATGGTGATGTCTATGGCGTGCCGGCCTGTGTCGGGCATATCTGGACACCGGCGGGCGCCGACTGCATGGAACAGGGCTGCCGCGCCCGGCGCGCCTGCCCGGTCGGGCCGGGATATGTCTATGTGCCTGACCAGGCCGGGTTTCACATGCGGGCCTTCACGGCGGCCCAGGGCGGCGCGGCGGCCGGCTAGTCGGGCGCCCGGCCGAGCATGTCGCGTGCGGCGAGCAGGCCGCCACCGACAATGAGCAGGCAGGCGATCGCGAGCGGCCAGGTCGCGTCGGCCAGGCCAACCAACACCAGCAACACGGTCGACAGGAGCGGTGCGGCATAGGCACCCGCCCCCAACACGCGCAAATCGCCGTGCTTGACCCCGTAATCCCAGACGAAGAAAGCCGCGCCGACGGGCCCCAGACCCAGCGCGATTGCCGCCGACCAGGCAAGAGCGCCTTGCGGCCAGGTCGTCGGTTCGAGGAGCAGGGGGGCGATCCAGGCGAGCAGCGCGGTTCCCCCGCAGAAGGCACCGACCGCGTCGGTCGATATATGGGCGAACCGCCGCGAGAGCACCGAGTAGCTCGACCAGACCAGTGCCGCACTCACGGCGGCGAAGTACCCGCCCGCATATTCGCTGCGGAACGTGAAACCGTCTCCACGGGTCAAGATCAGTGCGGTCCCGGCGAGCCCGGCAGCGGCGCCGGTGATGTGATGCCAACGCAGGCGTCCGACCCCGCTCTCCGCCGGCAAGAGTGCTGAAAACAACACTATGAGCATCGGCCAGAGATAGTTGATCAGGTTGGCGTCGGCGGGCGGTGCGGCCTGAATGCCCATAAAGTAGAGCAGGTGATATCCGAACAGGCCGGCAATCCCGAGTGCCCAGACGCGGGCCGGCTGGCGCATATGGACGAAGGGCCGCTCACCCCTTGCGATCCAGACGGCAAGGGTCAGGGCGAAGACCACGGTGAAGGCGATCGCGACGAGTTGCAGCGGCGGCACCGGGCCCGCCAGCGCCCCGAACAGGGCAAGCGTCGACCAGGTCAGGACCGCCGACAGGCCGATCAGGGTGGCACGGCGACGCTTTGGCGGCGCGTTCAATTCTGATGACGTGCGGCCGCGGCAAGGGCGGCGGCCTCGGTGATGATGCGGACCGTCTCGGTCCACAGGGACAGTTCGTCCAGCCGGCTGAGGGGCCACCATTCGGCGTGTGCCGCATCCCCACCGGCCACGGGTTCTCCCTCGGTCCAGAGTGCCGCGCAATCGACGAGGGTGTAGTGATAGCGCACGCGCGGTTCATCCTCTGCCGTGTCGTCGTTGGCGGCGCGCGGCTCGGGATCGTCCGTGCCGGGTCTCGGGCCGTCGCCGTCGCGCACGATGGCGTCGACCACGTCGATCAGGCCCAGCACCTCGATCTCGACCCCGGTTTCCTCGCGCACCTCGCGCGCCGCGGTCTCTCGCCAGGTCTCCCCGATCTTCTGTTTTCCGCCGGGAATGCTCCACTGGCCCAATCGCGGCTCCCGCCCGCGCCGGATCATCAGCACCTGGTCGTTCTTGAGGACGACCACGCCGACGCCGGCGATCGGACGGTCGGGATATTCGCGGGCGCTCATCCCGTGCCCCGTGCACTCGAAATCAGGAGTTCGAACATCGCAATCCCACCACCATTGTCGGCGGCCTAGTACATGTGCTGGCCACCGTTGATCGACAGGGTCGACCCGGTGATGAACTCCGCATTGTCGGCCGTCAGGAAAATGACCCCGCGCGCGATATCGTCAGCCTTGCCGAGGCGTCCCACGGGGATGCGTGCGATGATTTTCTGGAGCACGTCCGGCGGCACCGCGCGCACCATGTCGGTGTCGACATAGCCGGGCGCAATGGCATTCACCGTGATGTTCTTGGCTGCGCCTTCCTGGGCGAGCGCCTTGGTGAAGCCGTGGATGCCGGACTTGGTTGCGGCGTAGTTGACCTGGCCATACTGGCCGGCCTGTCCGTTGATCGAGCCGATGTTGACGATCCGGCCGAAACTGCGTTCGCGCATGCCCTCGATGACGCGGCGTGAACAGTTGAAGACACCCGAAAGGTTGGTGTCGATCACCTCTTTCCACTGTTCGTACGACATACGGTGCATGGTGCCGTCGCGGGTAATGCCCGCGTTGTTCACCAGGATTTCGACCGGTCCCAGTTCCTTTTCGATCTGGGCGACTGCCGCTTCCACCTCGTCATAGTTCGAGACATCGAACTTCATCGCCTTGATGCCGGTGCTTTCCTCGAATTCGTGTGCAGCGTGTTCGTTGCCGGCATAGTTCGCCACGACGTCGCGGCCTGCGTTTTTCAGTGCGATCGCGATTGCGGCGCCAATACCCCGGGTGCTGCCAGTGACCATTGCCACTCGACCCATTTCACTCTCCATGTTTGGCGGATTGGCGGCGCGTTTCTGCGCTCTTGTCCGTCCCGCGGTTGAACTGGCGTTGTTCCCCGATTAATCCCGTTCGACGCAGAGCGCGATGCCCATGCCGCCGCCGATGCACAGCGTGGCCAGGCCCTTCTTCGCGTCGCGCTGCTGCATCTCGTGCAGCAGTGTTACCAGCACCCGGGCGCCCGATGCGCCGATCGGATGGCCGATCGCAATCGCGCCGCCGTTGACATTGACGATGTCCGGGTCCCAGCCCATATCGCGGTTGACCGCGATGGCCTGCGCCGCGAACGCCTCGTTGGCCTCGACCAGTTCCACATCCTCCACGCTCCATCCGGCGCGCTCGAGCGCCTTGCGGCTGGCCGGGATGGGGCCAGATCCCATGACGGCCGGATCCACGCCGGCGGTCGCCCAGGATGCGATGCGGGCCAGCGGCTGGATGCCGCGCTTGTTTGCCTCGTCGGAACTGAGCAGCACCATGGCGGCTGCCCCGTCGTTGATGCCCGACGCGTTGCCGGCCGTGACCGTGCCCTCCTTGGAGAAGGCCGGCCGTAACTTGCCGAGCGTCGCCGTTGTCGTGCCGTGACGCGGATACTCGTCGGCTTCGACAACGGTTTCACCCTTGCGGGTCTTGACGGTCACCGGCGCGATCTCGTCATTGAAGCGGCCGGCGTTCTGGGCCGCCTCGGCCTTCTGCTGGGAGCCGGCCGCGAAGGCATCCTGCTCGTCGCGGGTAATCTGCCATTTCTCCGCGACATTTTCGGCCGTCGTGCCCATGTGGTAGCCCATCAGCGAGCACCACAGGCCGTCATTGATCATCGTGTCGACAAACTTCACCTCGCCCATCTTGGTGCCGTCGCGCATGTGCGATGCGTGCGGCGACTGGCTCATGCTTTCCTGGCCACCGGCGACCACCACATCGGCCTCGTCGAGCTTGATGGCCTGGAACCCCTGGGCGACGGCGCGCAGGCCCGAGCCGCAGACCTGATTGATCAGGTAGGCGGTGCGGTCTTCGGGAATGTCGGCGGCGAGCAGCGCCTGGCGCGCCGGGTTCATGCCGGTGGCGGCCGTCAGGACCTGGCCCAGGACCACCTCGTCGACTTCAGCCGCGGGCACGCCGGCGCGTTCGAGTGCGCTGGCAATCGCCACGGTGCCGAGCTCGGCCGCGCTGAGGCTGGAGAAGGCGCCGTTGAAGGCTCCGACAGGTGTCCGGGCAGCGCCGGCAATCACGACATCCGACATAAAATCTCTCCTGTTATGCGGATTCGGGAGGCCCGCGCCGATAGCGCATAAAGCCGCCGAATTCCGGCGATTTCAGACTTTGGATCGATATAGACCCGGTGTGAGGCGGAGTCCAGCGTGCGCCTGACGCACTAGTGGTCGGCGAGCCACCGGGCCAGGGGTTCCCAGACTTCGGATTTGGCCCGCGAGCCCGCGACCATACCGATATGGCCGAGGCGCGGACTGTCGGATTCCGCGTTCGGCAATGCATCGGCGAGCGCTGTTGTGGAGGCCGGCGGGACGATGCGGTCCTGCTGGGGGATCAGCACCAGGGCGGGCGCTTCGACGGTTTCGGGCCGCACCGGTGCGCCGGCGACCTGCCACGCACCACGGTGGGGCGTGTTCTCACCGTACCAGCCGCCCATGCATTCGCGCGCGACCGGTCCCGACAGGGGGACGCCGTCATTGAGCCAATCCTCAAGTGCGACGAAATCTTCCGCCGCGGCGCCTGACGGATTTGCACCGGCGAAGTGGATGAACTTCCGGGTGACGAGAAACGGGTCCAGGGCCGAGAACATGGACTGGATGATGTCGACCGGCAGCACGCCATAGGCGTCGAGCAGGGGGGTCGCGGCCGCAACGGCGCGTGCCAGGGCTTCCGCCTGGGCGACGCGTTCGGTATGGAAATTCCAGGGTGTTGCGAGGAGAACCAGGCCGGAAATGTCGGACGGCCGCCGGGCCGCCAGTGCGAGGGTGAGCAACCCGCCCATACAGTAGCCGACCAGCGGCACCGGTCCCCCCGCGGCCGCGACGGCGGCATCGAGCGCCTGGTCGAGCGGGCCCGTGATGTAATCGCTCAGATCGTAGGCCTGTTCCGTCTCGCCCGGCGCACGCCAGTCGACCAGCAGCGGGCGAACATCGCTCTCGCCGGCGAGCCAGCGCATCAGGCTGCGGCGTTGTGACAGATCCAGGATGTAGGATCGGTTGATGAGCGAGGGTACGAAGACCGCCGGGCGGCCGTTTCGTGGCCCATAGTCGAGCAGCCGTGTCGCCCCGGATTCCCACAGCACGTCCGGGTCTTCGAGCTGGCGACGATAGGGATGGTTACGGTACGCGTTGAGGCCGCGCGAAAAGGCCGAAAGCCTGTTGTGAATTTCCGCTTCGACGGCGGCGGCGAAGGGGTCTGCCGGGGTTTCGTCCGGTGCGGGCTTAGGCAGATTTTTTCGGAGCTGCGCGGCCCTTTTGGCGACCTCCGGCCTCCAGTCCGTCGAGGCGTTTCTCAACATCGGCAAGGCGCCGCGCGAGCTCATCCAACCGTTCATCGCGGTCAGGAGATGCAGCGGCAGCGGTCGCGGCCCCTGTCTCGGTGTCTTGGCTGCTGGATCCATTCGTGCCGTCCGTTTTCGGGCCTCCCGATCCCGCCATCTGCCCCATGAGCGTCGCAAGGTTGGCGGCCATCATGGGATTAGCGACACCCCCCAGGCGGGTCATGGTCTCGAAGAAGCGGGCGGATTGCTCTGCCAGTTCGGGATCGGCGGCCATCGCGGCCAACTGATCCTCCCAAAGGTCAAGATATTGCCGCGCAAGGTCGGCGAAATCCGGCTGATCGGTCATGGTCCCGGACTATAGACCCGAGCCGTGCGGAATCGCCACCGGGACAATTTCACGCTGCGATGCAACATGGTCCCGATTTCTGTTATACTTGTCGCCTCTCTGGTGAACATTCCGGTGCCGCGAGCCATGGCCGACTCTGACAAGAACGACCCGATCACGATCAAGAAATACGCCAATCGGCGCCTCTACAACACATCGACGAGCAAGTATGTGACGCTCGATGATCTGGCGCAGATGGTGAAGGCCGGCACGGAATTTCAGGTGGTCGATGCGAAATCCGGCGACAACATCACGCGCTCGGTTCTGACGCAGATCATTTTCGAGGAGGAGAACAAGGGGCAGAATTTGCTGCCGATCAGTTTCCTCCGCCAGCTCATCCAGTTCTATGGCGACAGCCTGCAGTCGATGGTGCCGAACTATCTCGAGGCCTCGATGGACGCGTTTTCGAACAACCAGGACCGGATGCGCGAATACATGCAGGGCGCGGTCGGGAACAGCATGTTTCCGTTTGCCCAGTGGGAAGAAATGGGCCGCCAGAACATGGCGATGTTCGAGCGCGCCTTCCAGATGTTCACGCCACGCGGCGGTGCCGAAGACGCGCCGGCGGGCGACGGTTCAGAGAGTGAAACCGATCGTGGAGGTGCGCAGCTCGACGATCTGAAAACCCAGATCGATAATCTTCGAAAGCAGTTGGACGCGCTGTCGCGCTAGGCCGCGTGCCTAGTCCATCCAGTCGGGATCGACCTCGGGCTTGCTGCAGTGCCAGCTCTGTAGAAGGTCGACACCTTCGTCGCGCAGCAATTTGGCCTCGTCTTCGGATTCGACCCACTCCGCGACGCAAGCCAGGCCAATGTGGCCGACCATGCCCGGGGTGCGGCGGCCTATCTCTGGCTCGCTTTCGACAACGAGATCTTCCTTCCTGGCGATTAGATTGTCCTGGTGGGAACAGCCCCGCGCGTCGATTTCCTCGTCTGATTCCGCTAACAATTCGAGCCGGTGGCCGGACCGCACATTGCGGCGGCGACCCGTGATCGCTTATTGAAGGGCGGGCATGGTCGCGCATCGGTGCGACCGGGCGGAACCAGGTGGGGAATTCATGGCTGACACCATTCAGGAACTGATCGCGACGGGCGCGGACGACGCCGTTGCAATTGCGTGCTGGGAGCGCGCGCCGCTCACCTACAAGACGCTGCGGGCGCTGGTCGAAAAGACCGTCACCGACATGAACCGGCTTGGGATCGGGCGCAATGACCGGGTCGCGATCGTCCTGTCCAACGGTCCGGAAATGGCGACCGCGTTCCTCGCGGTCGGGGCGGGCGCCACGACGGCGCCGCTCAACCCGGGATACCGGACCGAGGAATTCCGATTTTACCTGGAGGATCTTAACGCGAAGGCCCTGTTCGTCGAGGCCGGGAGCGATTCTCCTGCGATCGGCGTGGCCGAGGAGCTCGGCGTGCCGGTTCTCGAGATCGGCCATTCCGACGACGATCCGGCCGGCATGTTCGAGATTATCGGGGATGGCGGCAGCGCAGCATCGTCAAGCGGTTTCGCGGAGCCGGGCGATATTGCCCTGGTCCTCCACACATCGGGTACGACCTCGCGGCCCAAGATCGTCCCCCTCAGCCAGACCAACATTTGTGCCTCGGCCCGACATATCGGCGAGATCCTGGCGCTCGGGCCCGGTGACCGGTGCGTCAACATCATGCCGCTGTTCCACATTCACGGCCTGATTGCCGCGGTGCTGTCGAGCCTGGCAGCGGGCGGAAGCACCTATTGCACGCCGGGCTTCGATGCCCTGCGGGTCTTCCGCTGGTTCGAGGATGCGGCGCCGAGCTGGTACACGGCCGTGCCGACGATGCATCAGGCGATGGTTTCGCGCGCGTCGCGGAACGCAGAAATTCTCGACGCGATGGACCTGCGCTTTATCCGGTCTTCTTCCTCCTCGCTGCCGCCCCAGGTGATGGCGTCGCTGGAGGACACGTTCGGGTGCCCGGTTATCGAATCCTACGGCATGACCGAGGCCGCCCATCAGATGGCGTCGAATCCTCTGCCACCGGCCGCCCGCAAGCCGGGCTCTGTCGGTGTTGCCGCCGGTCCGGAGGTCGAGATCATGGATGAGGAGGGCAACGTCCTCGCGGCCGGTGAGACCGGCGAGATCGTCATTCGCGGACCGAACGTGACGGCGGGCTACGAGGCCAACGACAAGGCCAATGCCGAGGCCTTTTCCGATGGCTGGTTCCGGACCGGTGACCAGGGGTCGTTTGATGACGAAGGCTATCTCAGCATCACCGGCCGGTTGAAGGAGATCATCAACCGGGGCGGCGAGAAGATCAGCCCGCGCGAGGTCGACGAGGTCCTCCTCGACCATCCGGCGGTCGCACAGGCGGTCACGTTTGCCCTGCCGCACGACAAGCTGGGCGAGGAGGTTGCCGCGGCGATCGTGCTGAAAGAGGGGGAATCGGCAGGCGATGCGGAGATCCGCGATTTTGCGGGCGAACGCCTGGCTGATTTCAAGGTGCCCCGGAAGGTTGTGTTCCTGGAGGAGATTCCCAAGGGCGCGACAGGCAAGCTGCAGCGGATCGGGCTGCACGAGAAACTCGGGCTCTAGGTCGGATCCATGAAGGTTTGCATCTACGGCGCCGGCGCGATCGGCGGGTACCTGGCGGTTGAGCTGGCGCAGGCGGGCGATGCCGACGTGACATGCATTGCACGTGGCCCGCACCTGGCGGCGATGCAGGCGAACGGGCTCAGGCTCATCTACGAGGACGGCACCGAGAAGGTGGCCGCGGTCAACGCCACAGACGACCCGGCCGAAGCCGGGCCGCAGGATTTCGTCATCATCACCCTGAAGGCCCATTCGGCCGCGGCGGTGACGGACCAGATGGCGCCGCTTCTGGGGCCGGAAACGGCGCTGGTGACGGCCCAGAACGGCGTGCCGTGGTGGTACTTCCACGAACTCGACGGTCCCCATGAGGGCACGCGGGTGGCATCGGTGGATCCCGCCAACCGCCAGTGGGAGATGATCGGCCCCGACCGGGCGATCGGCTGTGTCGTCTATCCGGCCACGGAGATCATCGAACCGGGGGTCATCCGACACGAATACGGCAACCGGTTCACGCTCGGGGAACCGTCGGGCGAGCGAACCGAGCGGGTCCAGGCCCTGTCGAAGCTGTTCTCCGACGCCGGCATGCGCGCGCCCGTGCGCCCACGCATCCGGGACGAGATGTGGGTCAAGCTCTGGGGCAATGTCTCGCTGAACCCGATCTCTGCGCTGACGGGCGGGACCCTTGCCGAGATGGTCGACGATCCCGATGTCTGCGCCGTCATTCGAACCGTCATGGTCGAGGCACAGGCGGTGGGTGAGGCGTTGGGGGTCAAGTTCGCGATCGACGTGGACAAGCGCATCGCCGGTGCACGCGAAGTGGGCGACCACAAGACGTCGATGCTGCAGGATTTGGAACTGGGCCGGCCGATGGAGATCGACGCGCTGGTGGCCTCGGTCCAGGAGCTCGGGCGGATCGTTGGTGTGGCAACACCCGCGATCGATACGGTGCTGGGGCTGGTGCGCCAGCGCGCCCGCCTGGCGGGCTGCTACGACGGCTGAATGCGATTCGCGCTGGACTAGAGTTTCGCGAAGGCGGCCTCGACGATTGCCTCGGTCCGCACGCCAATTCCCATCCCTTCGCTCTGAAAATTCGACACGAAGCATAGCGCGAGGTTGCGCTCGGGGTCGGCGATGGCGCGCGCTCCGCCGGAGCCGAGGTGGCCGAAGGCGTTCTCGTTCGGGCCCATGATGGTCGCGCCAGGCGGGTTTTGGGCATAGCCCATCGCATAGCGCATTGGACGGCCGGTCATGCCGTCGGCTTCGTCGGTCCACTGGGTCACGGTCGCGCGTGCGACGGCTTCGGGTGAAAGAATCCGCACACCGTCGAGTTCGCCGCCGTTTGCCAGCATCGCATAGATGCGGGCCATGGCGCGGGCCTCACCGAACCCGCCGAAGGAGGGGATGCCGGATGTCCGAAACTTCGCGCTGTTCTGCTGGTCGGTGCCGAAGGGTTTCGGGTTGGGCTGCCAGGCACGGGAAAGGATGGTTTCACCGGATGCCCCCTGCTTCATCATCGCATTGCCGGCGGGGTTTGGGCTCAGATCGGCGACCCGGTCGAGATCCGCCTCCGCCACGCCAATCTGGTAGTCGGCACCGAGGGGACCGCAGATGTTCTCCTGGATGAACTGCCGGATCGGGGTGCCCGTGACGCGCCGAACCACTTCGCCGGCGAGGAAGCCGATGTTGACGGTGTTGTAGGCCCCCTTGCTGCCAGCGGGCCAGGCGGGCTCCTGCACCTCGAGGGCCGCGATCATGCGGTCATAGTCGTAGACGTCGCCGGGTTCGCTCGCATCGGCGAAGCAAACCCCGCAATTGTGGGAGATGATGTGCCGGACCTTGACCTCCGCCTTGCCGTTCTGGGCGAATTCCGGCCAGTAGTTGGCGACCGGTGCCTCAAGATCGACCAGCCCGCGATCGACCAGGATATGCACGCTGGTCGCGCAGATGCTTTTGGCAATCGAGTACATGATGCACAGCGTGTCCTCGCGCCACGGCCGGGTACGGGCGGCATCCATGTGCCCGGCCCAAAGGTCGACCGCCTTCTTGCCCTGGTGATAAATCGTGGCCGCGCTGCCGATTTCGCCATGGTCCGAAAAGTTGCGGGCCAGCGCCTCGCGGACAGCGTCGAACGCCGGGTCGCAATTGCCGTGGATCTCGATTTCAGCGGTATCGATATTGCTCATGCTGCTCCCCCGTCAGGCGCCCGAGTATCCGTCGCCGGTCATGGGTCGGATCTAGTTGTCCGGCGGGGTTCGGTATCTGGTTCGCCGCGGATCTTGAGTGCGATCATCGTGATCGTCAGTGAGAGGGTGACGATGTTGGCGACGATGATCGGCCAGGATTCGATGACGAACCCATAGATCAGCCACAGCGACAACCCGGTGGTGAAGATCACGAACATGACCAGCGAGACATCTCGGGTCGACCGGGTGCGCCAGGACTTCAGGACCTGGGGCACGAATGCGATGGTGGTCAGGACGGCCGCGACCCCGCCGATCAGATCCGGATGGATGACGTCGAGCATGACCCTGTCCCGGTTGCTAGCGGACGCAGAACGGCTGCATCGCAACGGCAAGATCGAGCAGGGCTTCGTCGCCGCCCGCCCAGCCGATGAAGGACAGCCCGATCGGACATCCTTCGACTTCGGCCGCCGGAATGGCGATCTGCGGCAGGCCCGTATGACCCGCGATGCAGGTCAGGGCCATCGTGTTGGCGCGGAAGAATTCCAGATCCTCGGCGCTGGCATCGAGCATCGGGGCGATCACCGGTGCCGTCGGCAGACACAGGATCGTGCCGGGCACAGCAAGCGTGGCGAGGCGCGTCCGTACGCGATCGCGCACGGCATTCGCCGCGACGGTCTCGTCGGGCGTGATGGCCGCGGCCATGGCGAACCGCTCGCGGATGCCGGGGCCGAGTTCGGCTTTGTGCTCCTCCACCCAGGGCACGTTGGTCTGCTGGACCTCACCCGCCTGCAGGACGCGGAAGGCGTCCCACCAGATGTTCAGCGTGTCGTCTCCGGCCACGGCAATCTCCTCGGCTTCCGGAAGGACATCGGCAGCCGCGGCGACGACCGCCTCAAGCGCCTGGCGGACATCCGGTGTGGCCCGGTCGAAGGCATCGGTGAGCACCAGCATGCGTTCCGGTGAACCGGCCACGCCGTTCTCATCGAGCAGCACCGGGCCGATATCCCGGAAAAGCTCAGCTTCGTTGGTGAACCATCCGGCCGTGTCGAAGGACGGGGCCATGGGATGCGCGTGGGACAGGTCGATCCGGCCATGAGTCGGGCGCAGCCCGTACAGGCCACAGAAGGACGCCGGAACCCGAACAGAACCGCCGGTGTCGGAACCGAGCGTGAAGTCGCACATCTGCGCCGTCATCGCGGACGCGGAGCCCGAGGACGAGCCGCCGGGCATGCGCCCGGGTGCCCGCAAGTTCTTCGGCGCGCCGTAATGGGCGTTGTCGCCAGACAGGCTGTAGAAAAACTCGTCGCAAATGGTGATGCCAACAATGTCGGCGCCGGCATCGAGGCATTTCTGGACGGCCGGCGAGGTTTCGGTCTTCGGCTCGACCCAGTCGTAATAGTCCGGGTTGCCGTTCGACACCTTGCGCCCGGCGATGTGATAGAGGTCCTTCACCGCGAAGGTCTTGCCGGCGAGCGGCCCCTGACCCGATCCGCGGATCGGTTCGGTGATGTTGTGGGGCACGAGGGCGCCCGCGGGGTCGTCGGGGATTCTTGCGTCGCTCATCGTCTGCTAGCCCTTCTTCTTGCCGCCGGATTTCTTCTTCCGGGACTTCGGGGCCGGCACTTCCTTGTTGAACCAGTCGACGATCTGCTCGCCGTCCCAGCACACCACGCCCGGCTGGGACAGGATGTGCTCGAACGTCTCGCGCACGTAGCGGATGCGGTGCGGAGAGCCCGAGAGATAGGGATGCATGGCAATGGCCATCACCTTCGCGGTGTCCTGGCTCTCGGCATAGATGGTATCGAAATAGTCCAGCGAACGTGTCTTGAAGACATCGGACGTCTGGTACTGGATTGCCATCATCACGATGTCATGCAGTTCGTAATTGTAGGGCAGGGCAATCATCGGGTTGCCGCCGGTGGTCTTCAGGCGCACCGGCTGGTCGTCGAGAACCCAGTCCCCAATATACTCGACACCGGCCGCCGCCAGGTGGTCGATGGTCTGGTAGGTCTGGGTCAGGCCCGGGCCGAACCAGCCGCGCGGGGTCTTGCCGCAGAAGTCACCGATGATCTTGAGCGACTTGTCGATGACGGCGCGCTCGTCCTTGAGCTTGTGCATGGGCATCTGCTCATAGGAATGGGCGTTGAATTCCCAGCCGGCATCCAGCACCGCCTCGGCGGCGCGTGGATACTCAAGGCAGGTGCGGGCGTTCAGGGTGACAGTCGGACGCACGCCCAGATCGTCAAGCATGCGCTTGATGCGCCAGAACCCGACCCGCATGCCGTATTCGTGCCAGCTCCAGTTCGGGTGATCGGGAATCATCGGCACACCCTGGGGCGGCGGGATGACCATGCGCGCCATCGCGCGGACGATGTCCCAGACCTCGAGCGCCAGTACCGGCCAGACCACCATGCGGGCCCCATCGGGCAGTTTCAGCGGCTTGCGGTCGTCTATAGCCGAAAACGGCAGGCGGTCGCCCGGCATCATTCCATTCATTTGTTCCTCCCCGTGGCCGGTGACGTGAATTCCCGGCGCGCGTTGTTGCTTTGTCCGGACTATACTGGTGCACGAGATGTGACAAAAGGCGTGCCGGACGAAACCGGCATCGAGATCGGGGTGAGAATATGAACGGGGTCACAGCCGGCGATGATGTGGTTCTGGTCGAGCGCGACGGGGATATTGCGACCGTCATACTCAACCGGCCGGAAAAGCTGAACGCCCTCAACAAGGCGATGTGGACCCGTGTCGCCACGGTGATGCACGAGCTCGGCGGCGATAAGAGTGTCCGCTGCGTCGTCTTGCGCGGCGCGGGCGACAAAGCGATGGGGCCGGGGGCCGATATTTCCGAGTTCGAGACCGAGCGGTCAAATTCGCAACAGGCCGCCGCTTATGGCGTGCTAATGCACAATGCCATGCACGCCATCCGCAACT
>MDTE01190672.1_pt1 | contig 39543 bp, 45 predicted proteins | sample 811231 | NCBI WGS metagenome assembly MDTE01 (sample SAMN05326651, study PRJNA326480) | marine metagenome | isolation source: seawater | place: Indian Ocean: Red Sea | collected 2010 | reverse complement strand
AATAGGTAAAGAAGTGAAAGTTGTTGTGTTTGCCGATGGTGACGATGCATCTGCGGCAAAAAAAGCTGGCGCGGATAAAGGTGGGTTTGAAGATTTAATTGAAACTATAAAAAAAGATAAAGATTTAGATGCAGATATTGTCATCGCAACACCAGATTGTATGAAACTTCTTGGGCAATTAGGTAGAATATTGGGCCCAAAAAACTTAATGCCTAATCCTAAGGAAGGAACTGTAACAAAGAATATAGATAAAGCTGTAAAAGATGCTAAAAAAGGCCAAATAAGATATAAAATTGATAAGGCAGGTATCATTCATACTACTGTTGGAAAAGTTGATTTTGACTCAAAAAAATTGTTAGAAAACATAGATACCCTAATAAAAGACTTAAATAAAGCAAAACCAGCGTCTGCCAAAGGCAAATATATGAAAAATATTACATTATCCTCTACTATGGGGCCTGGAATTAAGGTAGACTTATCCACAGTTGAAAGGAGCAGCTAAATCATGGCATTGAATCTAGAGGCTAAAAAAGAATTGGTAAATGAGGTTTCAGATATACTTGGAAAGGCTGAAACTATAGTTACTGCTGACTATAGAGGGTTAACAGCGAACCAATTAAATGAATTAAGAAAAATTACAAAAAAATCAGATATATATATAAAAGTAGTTAAAAATAACATGTTGAAAATGGCTTTAAAGAAATCTGAATTTTCTGTTATAGGCGATAAAATTGTAGGGCCTCAAATATTAGCTGTTTCAAAAGAGAATCCAGGTGAATTTGCTAAAATTATTAAAAAATTTATTGATAATAATGAAAAAATTGAGATAAAATCACTTGCATACAAAGGTAACGAGTTAGATGTTTCTGAAATCAAGAAATTAGCCTCATTGCCTACATATGAGGAAGCGATAGCAAAATTATTATCTGTAATGCAAGCACCTATACAAAAGCTATTAGTTACGTTAGATGCAATACCAACTAAAATAGTAAGAACTTTAGATGCTTTAAAAGAGTCAAAGAATTAACATTATGATGGGAGTTTAAAAATGGCGGCTGTGAAAAAAGAAGATATATTGGCAACAATTTCTAAAATGACTGTGATGGAAGTAGTTGATTTAATTTCAGAAATGGAAGAAAAATTTGGAGTTAAAGCAGCAGCACCCGTAGCAGCAGCAGCACCAGCAACAGCTAGTGGAGATGCAGCTGAAGCTGTTGAGGAAAAATCATCTTTTGATATATCTTTAGCTAGTGCTGGTGATAAAAAGATTGATGTAATTAAAGCTGTGAGAGCAGTTACAGGGTTAGGATTAAAAGAAGCAAAGGATAAAGTAGAAGGAGCACCATGTGTTTTGAAAGAAGGAGCTACTAAAGAAGAAGCTGATGATTTCAAAAAACAATTAGAAGCAGCTGGTGCGACTGTTGAGCTTAAGTAAATATTTATATTTTAAATTGGTAAATACCAAAAGGTTGATTTGGTTATGAAGTATTCTTTTACTGAAAAAAAGAGAATAAGAAAAGATTTTGGCAAGCTGAGTGATATACTTGATATTCCTAATTTAATACAATTACAACTTTCATCATACAATGCATTTTTAGGTAGAAGTGATGATGGACAGATCAATAATCTTGAATCTGGACTCAATAACGTATTCAAATCAGTATTCCCTATCTACGATTATTCAGAGAATTGTAAACTTGAATATACATCTTATACATTGGGAGAAGAAGAATATACAGAAGAAGAATGCAGAATAACAGGTAAAAGCTACTCAGTTCCTTTAAAAGTTGATTTAAAACTTCATGTAAATCTAGATAGGAAAAACAGCACTGAACCCATAGAAATACGTGAAAACGCTAGTGTCTTTTTAGGCGATATGCCGCTTATGACAAAATATGGAACATTTATAATAAATGGAACAGAGAGAGTAGTTGTATCTCAGCTTCATCGTTCACCTGGTGTATTTTTTGATCATGATAGAGGTAAAACTCATGCTTCTGGTAAATTACTTTTTAATGCTAGAGTAATACCATATCGTGGGTCTTGGTTAGATTTTGAGTTTGATCAAAAAGATATTATATTTGCTAGGATTGATAGAAGAAGAAAACTTGCTTCTACTATTATTTTGAGAGCATTGGGATTAAATACAAAACAAATTATCGATATATTCTATACAAAAAATAAAGTAACACTTACAAAAAATCAATTTATGTTAAATCAAAACTTAGCAGAATTAAAAGGCAGAATTGCAGAATTTGATATAAAAGATCATAAGAAAAAAATAATAGTAGCTAAAAGCAAAAGAATTAATGTTAGACATATAGAATTAGCTAAAAAATCTAAAATGAAAAGTTTTTCAATACCTACAGAATATTTATTAGGTAAAAGAATAGCAGAAGATATCATAATATCTGTTGATAAGAAAAATCTTAATATAGATGATGTTATCGCAGAAGATATTATAGATAAAAAAACTGGTGAAGAAATTGTTTTAGCAAGTAAAAAAATTGATAAAAAAATATTAGAAAAAATAAATACATCCAGTATAAAAACAGTAAAAGTTTTTTTGCTTTACTGTAACCAAGAAATTGACAGGGAAACTATCGATCATATTAACGAAAAGAAAATAACTAAGTTCACAATTTTGAACACAAATGACATTGATAAAGGTCCTTGGATTTGTAATACAATAGATGAAGAAAATAAAACATTAGACAATAAAACTACACAAGAAAGAGCTTTAGAAGAAATTTATCGAATGATGAGACCTGGTGAGCCACCAACAAAAGAAGCTGCAACACAATTATTTACTAATCTTTTTCAATCTTCAGATAGATATGATCTATCTGATGTAGGTAGAATGAAGTTTAATACGAGAGTTGGGAAAACAAGTAAGGATGGTAAAGGAACATTATCAGAGACTGATATAATTGATGTTTTAAAAACTTTGATAGATATAAGAAATGGTTCTGATTCGGTTGATGATATAGACCACCTTGGCAATAGAAGAGTTAAAAGTGTAGGCGAAATGGTTGAAAACCAATTTAGAATTGGATTAGTGAGAGTAGAAAAAGCTGTTAAAGAACGATTAAGTTCAATGGAAATGGCTGACAAACTACAACCAAAAGATATTGTAAATTCAAAACCTATAACAGCTACTCTCAAAGAGTTTTTTGGAACTAGTCAATTGTCACAATTTATGGATCAAAATAATCCGTTAGCAGAGATAACGCATAAAAGAAGAATTTCAGCTCTAGGACCAGGTGGACTAACAAGAGAAAGAGCTGGTTTTGAAGTGAGAGATGTGCATCCAACTCATTATGGAAGAGTATGTCCTATAGAAACACCAGAAGGCCCTAATATTGGATTAATTAACTCATTAGCTACTTACTCAAAGACAAATGTTTATGGCTTTCTAGAAACTCCTTACAGAGAAGTTATCAAGGGCAAAGTTATGAAAAATAAAATTAAATGGTTATCTGCAATCGAAGAAAGTAAATATGTTATAGCTCAAGCAAATACAAAGCTAGATAAGAATAATAAAATTATTACCGAGCTAGTTTCATGCAGACATGATAATGAATTTACAATTTCATCTCCAGATAAGGTTGAATTAATGGATGTATCTCCAAAACAGGTTGTCTCTGTTGCAGCTGCTTTAATTCCTTTCTTAGAACACGATGATGCTAATAGAGCTCTTATGGGATCAAATATGCAAAGACAGGCTGTTCCAATATTAAAACCAGAGAAACCACTAGTTGGTACTGGTATAGAAAAAACTGTAGCTATAGATTCTGGAGCATCTTTTGTTTGTAAAAGAGGAGGTGTTGTAGATTATGTGGATGCATCAAGAATAGTAGTAAATGTGAATGATAAGGAAGTTAATTCTTCCAAAGATGATACAGGTGTTGATATATATTCATTAACAAAATATACAAGAACTAATCAAAATACATGCATAAATCAGAGACCATTGGTTAATTCTGGCGATATTATTGAAAAAGGAGATGTTATAGCCGATGGACCATCTACTGACTTAGGAGAATTGGCATTAGGACAAAACTTACTTATCGCATTTATGCCATGGAATGGTTATAACTTTGAGGACTCAATTTTAGTATCAGAAAGAGTAGTTCAAGAAGACAAATTTACATCAATACATATAGAGGAATTAGAATGTGTAGCCAGAGACACAAAACTTGGTTCAGAGGAAATAACATCTGATATACCTAATGTCAGTGAAAATCTTCTTAACAAACTTGATAATTCTGGAATAGTGTATGTTGGAGCAGAAGTTAGATCTGGAGACATATTAGTTGGAAAAGTAACTCCGAAGGGGGAAAGTCAATTAACACCTGAGGAAAAATTATTAAGAGCAATATTTGGTGAAAAAGCTTCTGATGTAAAAGATACATCTTTAAAAGTCCCATCAGGCATGGATGGAACAGTAATTGATGTTAGAGTTTTTACTAGGGAAGGTGTAGAAAAAGATAAAAGAGCGCTAGATATTCAAGATGCTGCTATTAAAGATGCTAGAAAAAATCTAGAAGATGAACTTAGAATAAATCAACAAAATATCTTTTTAAGAACTAGAAAATTAATATTAAACAAGACGGTATCCAAAGGCTATGAAAATATAAAAGTCGGCTCTAAATTAACACAAGGAACATTGGATGCTTTATCAGACGAAAACTTATTTAAAGTACAATTAAAAAACGAATCTGCCAATAAAAATCTTGCCAATTTGCTTATACAATTAGATAAACTCCAATCTAAATTCAATGAAGATTTAGAAAAAATTACATTAAAGATTTCTGCACCTGATGATTTAGGTCCAGGTATTCAGAAAAAAGTTAAAGTTTATTTAGCTGTTAAAAGGACATTGCAACCTGGTGACAAAATGGCTGGTAGACATGGAAATAAAGGTGTTATATCTCAGATAGTTCCAGTTGAAGATATGCCGCACACTGAAGATGGTAGGCCTGTCGACATCGTTTTAAACCCACTTGGAGTACCATCAAGAATGAATGTTGGACAGGTATTAGAAACTCATTTAGGTTGGGCTGCTAAAGGAATAGGTTTGAAGATAGGTAATATGCTTGAAAATAATGAACAATCAAAAAAACTAAGATCTTTTTTAAATAAAGTATATAGCACATGCCCTGGACACAATAAACATGATCTAAAATCTTTTACAGATAACGAAATAATTACATTATCTAAAAATCTAAAAGATGGAGTTCCAATGGCAACACCAGTTTTTGATGGCGCATCAGAAATTGAAATTAAAACAATGCTTGATTTAGCTGAACTACCATCAAGCGGTCAAGCAATACTAATTGATGGAAGAACAGGTGAAAAATTTGAAAGACCAGTGACTATTGGTTACATGTATATGATTAAACTAAACCACTTGGTTGACGATAAAATGCATGCTCGTTCTACCGGACCATACAGTCTTGTAACACAACAACCATTAGGTGGAAAAGCTCAATTTGGAGGACAAAGATTTGGAGAAATGGAAGTTTGGGCTTTACAGGCATATGGAGCAGCGAATGTTTTACAAGAAATGTTAACTGTAAAATCTGATGACATAATGGGAAGAAATAGAGTTTATAAAAATATTGTTGATGGTGAATATACAACAGATGTACATGTACCAGAATCATTTAATGTTCTACTTAAAGAAATTAGATCGCTGGGTATTAATATTAATTTAGATTCAGATAATAAAAATACATAGGAAGAATAAATGAAAGAAATTTTAAATTTATTTAAACGAAATAATCAAAATGATGAATTTGATCATATAAAAATTTCATTATCATCTCCTGATTTAATGAGATCTTGGTCCTATGGAGAAGTTAGAAAACCAGAAACCATAAATTATAGGACTTTTAAACCTGAAAGAGACGGATTATTCTGTGCCAAAATTTTTGGACCAATAAAAGATTATGAATGTTTGTGTGGTAAATATAAAAGACTAAAACATCGTGGTGTTATATGCGAGAAATGCGGAGTAGAAGTAACACTGTCTAAAGTTAGAAGAGATAGAATGGGTCATGTTGAATTAGCATCTCCAGTTGCACATATTTGGTATTTAAGATCTTTACCATCAAGAATTGGTTTAATGCTTGATATGACTTTAAGGGAAATCGAGAAAGTATTGTATTTCGAAGCTTACATCATACTTGATCCTGGTATGAATGAATCTGTTATTATTAATGATAAAGAAATCAAATTAGAAAAAGGATCTTTATTAACCGAATCTCAATATCAACAAATTATAACTGAACATGGGTTAGATATTAAAGTTGGAATGGGAGCCGAGGCTATTGAAGGTTTATTAAAAGAAATTGATTTGAAAAAATCATTTGAAGAACTCAAGGAAGAAATTAAGGTTACTAAATCACAGGCTAAAAATAAAAGAAATATTAAAAGATTAAAACTATTAGAATCATTTATTAAATCTGGAAATCAGCCGGAATGGATGATATTAAATGTATTGCCTGTATTACCACCTGATCTAAGACCCCTTGTCCCTCTCGAAGGCGGAAGATTTGCAACTTCAGATTTAAATGATTTATACAGAAGAGTAATAAATAGAAATAATAGACTCAAACGATTATTAGAGTTAAGAGCACCTGAAATAATTGTTAGAAATGAAAAAAGAATGTTGCAGGAATCGGTAGATGCTCTATTAGATAATGGTAGAAGAGGTAGAGCAATAACCGGCAGTAATAAAAGGCCTTTAAAATCACTTGCAGATATGATTAAAGGAAAACAAGGAAGATTTAGACAAAATCTGTTAGGTAAAAGAGTTGATTATTCAGGTAGGTCTGTAATTGTTGTTGGTCCAACTTTAAGATTACATCAATGTGGAATTCCAAAAAAAATGGCTTTGGAATTATTTAAACCACATATATTTGGAAAATTACACTTAAGAGGATTAACAACTACAATTAAAGCTGCAAAAAAAATTGTTGAGAAAGAAGGTGAAGAAGTTTGGGATATTCTTGATGAAGTAATCAAAGAATATCCGGTACTCTTAAATAGGGCTCCAACTTTACATAGACTTGGTATACAAGCATTTGAACCAATATTAGTTGAAGGTAAAGCTATACAATTACATCCTTTGGTTTGTGCTGCTTTTAATGCTGATTTTGATGGAGATCAAATGGCAGTTCATGTTCCTTTATCGTTGGAAGCTCAAATTGAAGCAAGAGTTTTAATGATGTCTTCTAACAATATATTATCGCCATCTAATGGTAGTCCGATTATCGTGCCATCTCAAGATATAGTATTAGGTTTGTATTATATGTCTAGAGAGAAACCCAATGCTTGTGGCGAAGGAATGATATTTACTGATATTGAAGAAGTACATAGGGCTTATCAAAAAAAAGCCGTAGAACTCCATGCGAAAGTACGTGTGAGAATTAAAAATTCTTTAAAAAATAATAAAAATCAAGAATTAAAACTAGTAGAAACAACAGTAGGAAGAGCATTATTAGCCGAAGTAATACCTGATGAAATACCTTTCGATTATATTAACAAAGATTTAGATAAGAGAGCCATTTCAGAACTCTTTGATGTGTCTTATAGGCTTGCTGGTTTGAAGGCTACTGTTTTAATGGCTGACCATATGATGTATACAGGTTTTAAATATTCGACAATTGCAGGAGTCTCGATAGGTGTTAATGATATGGTTATACCTGATGAAAAAGATAAAATTACAAGTAATGCCGAAAAAGAAGTTAAAAGCATTGAAAAACAATATAACTCAGGTTTGTTAACTGCAGGTGAGAGATATAATAAAGTTGTAGATATATGGTCTCATACAAATGATCAAGTATCGCAAGCAATGATGAAACAATTAGGTACTGAAACCACTAAAATCTCATCAAGTAAAACAGTTGAACATAAATCATTTAATTCTATTTATATGATGGCTGATTCTGGTGCTAGAGGTTCAGCTGCTCAAATTAGACAATTATCTGGTATGAGAGGACTAATGGCTAAGCCAGATGGTTCAATAATAGAAACTCCTATTACGGCTAATTTCCGAGAAGGATTGGATGTGATGCAATATTTTATCTCTACACATGGAGCAAGAAAAGGTTTAGCAGATACAGCTTTAAAAACAGCAAACTCAGGTTATTTAACTAGAAGATTAGTAGATGTTGCACAAGATTTAGTTGTGGTAGAAGATGATTGTAAAACAGAATCAGGTATATTGATGAAACCATTAATTGAAGGTGGAGATATAGTGGAACCTTTAAGAGAAAGAGTTTTAGGAAGAACTGTCCTTAAAGATGTTACCAAACCAAACACTGATGAAATAATATTAGAAAAAGATACTCTGCTCGATGAGAACAATGTGTCTTTATTAGAAGAAAATGTAATTGATGAAATTTGGGTTAGATCTGTTATAACTTGTGACACAAGGCACGGCGTTTGTGCAAAATGTTATGGAAGAGATTTGGCAAAAGGAACCAAAGTAGCGAATGGAGAAGCTGTTGGGGTTGTGGCAGCTCAATCAATTGGAGAACCAGGAACACAGCTTACTATGAGAACGTTCCATATAGGTGGAGCTGCATCGAGAGCTGTTGCAGCAAATAGTATAGAAGTAAAGAACCCTGGCACTACAAGATTTCACAATTTAAATGTAGTTAATAACACTAATAACGAAAATATTGTTGTATCGAGGTCAGGTGAATTAGGGATATTAGATGAAAGTGGTAGAGAAAAAGAAAGATATAAAATTCCGTATGGATCTAATATAACCATAAAAGACAACGCGAAGGTTGAAAGAGGTCAAAATGTTGTTACTTGGGATCCACACACAACACCAATAATTACTGAAACAGCTGGAATAGTAAAATTCGTTGATTTTGTAGAGGGTGTTAGTATAGAAAATGTAACAGATGAATTAACAGGAATATCATCAATAAAAGTTAATGATTATACAAGCGTAACTTTTGATAAAAATCTCAAACCGATGGTTAAATTAGTTGATAAAAAAGGATCTGATTTAAATATTACTAATAGTAATATACCGGCTCATTATAACTTACCTTCAAATACAACAGTTAATTTAAATGATGGCGATACAGTTGGTATTGGCGATGTAATTGCTCGAACACCTAGAGAGACATCTGGAACAAGAGATATAACTGGTGGTTTACCAAGAGTCGCGGATTTATTTGAAGCCCGTGAACCAAAAGATAAAGCTGAGTTAGCACAAGTAACTGGCATAGTATCTTTTGGTAAAGAAACAAAAGGCAAAAGACGATTAATAATTACTGATGAGAACAACAATGAGCATATACAAATGTTGGCTAAAAACAAATTATTAAATGTATTCGAAGGCGCTAATGTTAAAAAAGGTGAAATTATATCTGATGGAGAACTAAATCCACATGATATTTTGGAATATCGTGGTATTACTGATTTAGCTGAATATTTAGTTAAAGAAGTACAAGATGTATATAGATTGCAAGGAGTAGCTATTAATGACAAACATATTGAAGTTATACTGCGCCAAATGTTAAAACAAGTTGAGATTCTTATACCAGGTGATACAGATTTAATAGAAGGAGAACAAATGGAAAAAAGTTCATTACTTGATATCGTTGATAAACTTAAGACTGATAAACCTGATGCAATAATGCCTACCTATAAACCTCTTTTATTAGGAATTACAAAAGCTTCGCTAGTAACGAATTCATTTATTTCAGCTGCATCTTTTCAAGAAACTACTCGTGTACTAACAGAAGCTGCGGTAAATGGTAAAAAAGATTATTTAAGAGGATTGAAAGAGAATGTTGTGGTAGGAAGATTAATACCATGCGGTACAAGTTTGTCATCAAATAGAAATAATGTGCAATTAGATAAAAAATCTATTATTGAACAAGAAATCGCAAATGAGATGACAGCATATAAGGATAATGAACAAGAACAAAGAAAAGAAGAATTACCACAAGAAACAACATAAGTAATATCCTTTATATTTATTCATATATATAGTAATCTCTGCTTGACACATCTTTGATGTACTAATAGAATTTTTGAAAATTATTGAATATTTAAATTATGGCAACTATTAATCAATTGGTTAGAAAACCAAGAAAAAACAAGCTGACAAAGACAGCTGTTCCGGCTTTGGATTCATGTCCTCAAAAACGTGGAGTATGTACACGTGTATATACAACAACGCCAAAAAAACCTAATTCAGCTTTGAGAAAAGTAGCTAGAGTTAGATTAACAAATGGACAAGAAGTGACTTCATATATAGGCGGTGAAGGACATAACTTACAAGAACATTCTGTTGTAGTAATACGAGGAGGAAGGGTTAAAGACTTGCCAGGTGTTAGATATCATATTGTTAGAGGAAGTCTAGATACACAAGGAGTAGAAAATCGTAAACAGGCTAGATCAAAATATGGCGCAAAACGACCAAAAGGATAAATTATATGCCTAGAAAAAGAGATATACAAAGAAAAAAAATAAATCCAGATCCTATATATAAGAGTGTTTCAGTGTCTAGGTTTACAAATATGATAATGGTGGATGGAAAAAAAAGAGTAGCAGAAAAAATCATCTATGACGCTCTTAAGATAATGTCTAAAAAAAATAATAGTGACCCATTAGAAACAATGGATAAAGCTTTACAAAATGTAGGACCTTCTGTTGAAGTAAAATCTAGGCGTGTTGGAGGTTCAAATTATCAGGTACCTGTTGAAGTTAACTCAAGAAGAAAAACATCATTAGCAATGCGATGGATAATTGAAGCTGCGACAAAAAGGAATGAAAAATCAATGAAACAAAAAATTGCATCAGAATTGTTAGATGCTAGTGATAATAAAGGTTCTGCTGTAAAGAAAAAAGAGGACACGCATAGAATGGCTGAAGCTAATAAGGCTTTTGCTCATTATAGATGGTAAATTATGGCAAGAAATACACCAATTGAAAATTATAGAAACATTGGGATAATGGCTCATATTGACGCAGGTAAAACTACAACAACTGAACGAGTCTTATATTATACCGGAGTCTCGCATAAAATAGGTGAAGTTCATGATGGGGCAGCTACCATGGATTGGATGGAACAAGAACAAGAAAGAGGCATAACTATTACTTCTGCTGCAACTACATGTTTTTGGAAAGGAAGTGATAATCAATATCCAGAACATAGAATAAATATAATTGACACTCCAGGCCATGTTGATTTTACTATTGAAGTAGAAAGATCTTTGAGAGTTTTAGATGGTGCCGTTGCAGTATTTTGTGCGGTTGGTGGCGTTGAACCTCAATCTGAAACTGTTTGGAGACAAGCAAATAAATATAAAGTACCAAGAATGGCTTTCGTTAATAAAATGGATAGAGCAGGAGCTGATTTTTTTAGAGTAGTAGACCAAATAAAAACTAGACTAGGTTCAAATCCCATACCATTACAAATGCCAATTGGTTCTGAAGATGCATTCAAAGGAATTGTTGATCTAATCAAAATGAAAGCAATAACATGGGACGAAGAATCCAAAGGGACAAAATTTGAGATATCAGATATTCCCAATGAATTATCAGATGATGCAAAAAAATATAGGGAAGAATTATTAGAAACTGCAGCTGAAGCAAACGAAAAACTCATGGATGAATATTTAAATAAAGGAGAATTGAGCGAAGAACAGATTATTGAGGGTATTAGAGCAAGAACACTCTCAAATGAAATTGTCCCTATGATGTGTGGTTCAGCATTCAAAAATAAAGGAGTACAATCAATGTTAGATGCTGTAATTAACTTTATGCCATCACCTATTGATGTACCTGCAATAACTGGTGTCTTGGATGATAAAGAATCAACAGAGGCAAAAAGAGAATCATCTGATGACGAACCATTTTCATCATTAGCTTTTAAGATTGCTACAGATCCGTTTGTTGGTTCATTGGCATTTTTTAGAGTATATTCAGGTGTGCTTAAATCCGGCGATACTGTCTATAATGCAGTCACAGAAAAAAAAGAAAGAATTGGAAGAATTTTACAAATGCATGCAAATTCACGTGAAGAAATAAAAGAAGTGAGAGCTGGTGACATTGCTGCGGCAGTAGGTTTAAAACAAGTAACGACGGGTGATACATTATGTACACCAGACTCCATAATTACTTTAGAAAAAATGGAGTTCCCTGAACCAGTTATTTCAATAGCTGTTGAACCTAAAACAAAAGAAGATCAAGAAAAAATGGGTATAGCACTTGGCAAACTTGCTCAAGAAGATCCATCATTTAGAGTATCTACTGATGATGAATCAAATCAAACTATAATTTCAGGTATGGGTGAATTACATTTGGAAATAATTGTTGATAGATTGAAAAGAGAGTTTAATGTAGAGGCTAATGTTGGTAAACCTCAAGTTGCGTACAGAGAGACAATAAAAAATACTATAGAGCAAGAGGCAAAGTATATTAAACAAAGTGGTGGTAGAGGACAATATGGCCATGTTTGGTTGAAGCTTGAACCACAAGAATCTGGAAAAGGTTATGAATTTGTAAATGAAATAGTTGGCGGAGCTATACCAAGAGAATTTATAGGTCCAGTTGACAAAGGAATAAAAGAGCAAATGGAAAATGGAGTTATAGGTGGCTACCCAGTTGTTGATGTAAAGGTAACACTTTATGATGGATCATTTCATGATGTAGATTCAAGCGAGGTAGCATTTAAAGTTGCTGGTTCAATGGCATTCAAAGATGGCGCTAAAAAAGCCAATCCTGTTTTACTAGAACCAGTAATGAAAGTGGAAGCAGTCACCCCAAAAGATTATCTTGGTGATGTTACCGGTGATCTCAATCGTAGAAGAGGTATAGTTCTTGGCATGGAAGAGAGTGTATCAGGAAATATTGTGAAGGCTTCCGTTCCTTTATCTGAAATGTTTGGTTATGCTACAGATCTAAGATCTATGACACAAGGGAGAGCTACGTATACAATGGAATTTGAAAAATATTCAGAAATACCAAGTAACATTGCTGAAACTTTAATTCAAAAGGCGTCTTAAAATGGTAAAGAGAAAGAAAACACAAAGTATAAGAATAAGATTAAAAACATTCGATCATAAGTTAATTGATTCTTCAGCAAAAGAAATTCTTGAAACTGCAAAAAGAACTGGAGCGAGGGTGTTAGGGCCTATACCTTTACCTACCAAAAAAGAGAGATTTACTCTTTTAATTTCACCTCACGTTGACAAAGACGCAAGAGACCAATATGAAATAAGGACACACAAAAGACTGATGGAAATAGTTGAACCAACAGATAAAACAGTAGATGCATTGATGAAGCTAGATCTAGCGGCTGGTGTTGATGTACAAATTGAATTAAATTAATTTTTTTCCTAAAAAACCTATATAATATGCTGATTTTATGTTAAAATTTGGCGTTTTTTTATATAAATTAACTTTGTCATTTTGAGGATAATAAAATGAGTCTCGGTATGATAGGCCAAAAGGCTGGTATGACAAGAATATTTGATGGATCTGGTGTATCTGTACCAGTGACGGCGATCAATTTTGCTCCAAATTATATAATTCAGCTGAAGACAGATGAAAAAGATGGATATAATGCCATTCAAATAGGATATGGACTGAAAAAAGAAAATAATTCTAATAAAGCAATTAAGGGACATTATAAGAAATCTAATATTTCAGTATCAAAAGGTTTAATAGAGTTTCGAATAAACAAAGATAAGTCGGATAATTATCAATTAGGACAGCAAATTAATCTAGATATGTTTAAAGTTGGAGAACATGTAGATATTACTGGTACCACGATAGGTAAAGGTTTTCAAGGCGGAGTAAAAAGACATCATTTTAAAACACAAGATGCTACTCATGGTAACTCTCTGTCACATAGAGCATTAGGTTCAACCGGACAATGCCAAGACCCAGGTAGAGTTTTTAAAGGTAAAAAAATGGCTGGTCAACTTGGAAATAAAAGAAATACAATTCAAAATTTAGTTATAGTAAAAATTATCCCTGAAGATAATATAATTTTAGTAAAAGGCTCCGTTCCTGGATACAAAGGTTCAAATTTGATAGTACGTCATACGCAAAAAAAATATATTGTGAGAGATATCCTTGATAGCAAACAAAATCAACAAGATGAACCAATTGAAAAATCTAAGAAAAAAACCAAATCTGAAGATGGAGCAAAAGAAGAAACAAAGACAGAAACCAAAGAACCAAACAATCAAGAAACTCAACAACAATCATCTAACAAATCTGAAAACAACAAAAACGAAGAAAAAAAGGCCTAAATAATGTCAAAAATAGTATTAAATAAAATATTTAAAAAAGAATTTAATGAAGCTCTCGTGCATCAGGTTACTGTCGATTTTTTATCTAATCAGAGACTTTATACGAAAGGACTTAAAAATAGATCAGATGTAAGAGGAGGTGGCGCTAAACCTCGACCACAAAAAGGTTCTGGAAGAGCAAGAGCAGGAACTACGAGAAACCCAATATGGCGTGGCGGCGGAGTTACATTCAGTCCATCTAAGAATAAAAGTTCAAAAAAAATAAATAAAAAAATGTATAAACATGCCCTAAATTGTATTTTTTCTGAACTTCTTAGAAAAAAAAGACTACATGTTACAGAAGATTTAAAAGTTGACAAACCTAAAACAAAACTTTTTATAAAATTTCTAGATAATCTTAAAATATATAGTTCATTAATTGTGACCGATGAGAATAAAATTAATAATTTTCTTGCAGCTAGAAATATAAAAAATATAGAAGTGGTATCTGTCAATGATATCAATCCATTTAATTTAATGAAATATGACAATGTCATAATTGATTCATCAATTATGGAAAGATTGGAGAAAATGACAACATGAATGACAATAGATTAACTAAAATCATATTATCACCGCGTGTTTCAGAAAAATCAGCATTGCGTGCTGACAGTGAAAATCAGCATGTATTTTCTGTGTGTAAAGATGCTACTAAATTAGAAGTGAAAAAAGCTGTAGAAAAAATGTTCGAAGTTAAAGTGAAAGGCGTAACAATTTTAAATATTAAAGGAAAATTAAAAAGAGTAGGACGCTCATTTGGGAAAAGAAAAGACTGGAAAAAAGCATATGTTAGCCTTCAAGAAGGTTTTGATATTAGTTATGGAGAAGGAGAAACCAAATGACATTAATTAAATCGAAACCAACTTCACCTGGAAGAAGATTTAGAATAAAAATATCTGATGTTGAATTACATAAAGGAAAACCCTATAAACCATTAACAGAAAAATCTAAAAAAACTGGTGGTAGAAATAATCAAGGTAGAATTACAACTAGACATATCGGTGGGGGACATAAAAAGAAATATAGGATAATAGATTTTAAAAGAGATAAAGAAAATATGCCTGCTAAAGTTGAAAGATTAGAATATGATCCTAACAGAAATGCAAATATAGCGCTTATTCAATATGATGATGGTGAAAAGAGATATATTATTGCTCCTAAAGATTTAAAAATTGGAGCTACAGTTATTTCTGGATCCAATTCTGCTATTTCAGTTGGTAATACATTACCTTTAAAAGAAATTCCTGTTGGTACACAGGTACATTGTATAGAAATGAAACCTGGTAAAGGCGCACAAATAGCTAGAGCAGCTGGTACAGTTGCACAAATTATGGCTATGGAAGGAGATTATGTAACAATAAAACTCAGATCTGGTGAATTAAGAAAAATTTTTAATAAATGTAAAGCAACTATTGGCGAAGTTGGTAATAGTGAATATAATTTGCAAGCACACGGAAAAGCCGGTGCAAAAAGATGGCTTGGTATAAGACCAACTGTAAGAGGGGTTGCAATGAATCCTATAGATCACCCTCATGGAGGAGGAGAAGGTAAAACTTCTGGTGGTAGAGATCCTGTTTCACCTACCGGAATACCAACAAAAGGATTTAAAACACGTTCAAATAAAAGAACAAACAATATGATAGTTAAAAGAAGAACAAACAAGAAAAGGAAGTAATAATGAGTAGATCTTTAAAAAAAGGCCCATTTATTGATTATCATCTACAAGACAAGATTGATAAAGCTGTTGAATTAAATGATAAAAAACCTATAAAAACTTGGTCTAGAAGATCTGTTATTTCTCCGGACATGGTTGGATTAACGTTTTCGGTACATAACGGTAAACAACATGTACCGGTGTATGTTACTGAAAATATGGTTGGACATAAACTTGGTGAATTTTCACCTACGCGTGTTTTTAAAGGACATTCGGGAGATAGAAAAGCAAAGGTAAAATAATATGGATACAAGAGCAATTTCAAAATTTCAAAGAATATCTGCGCAAAAATGTCGCTTGGTTGCTGATTCTGTTAGAGGACTGAGTGTTGACCAAGCATTAGAGTTTTTGAATTTTGACAAGAAGAAAGCATCTCGTATGATTTTGAAAGTTTTAGAATCAGCTGTGGCCAATGCAGAAAATAATCATTCTAGTGATATTGATAGTTTAAAAATAAAAAATGTATTAATAAACGAAGGACCAACACAAAAAAGACATATTCCGAGAGCAAGAGGTAGAGTAAATCAGATTCTAAAGAGAACTAGCCATATAACAGTAGTCGTAACAGACGGGAAAGAGGTTTAATTATGGGACAGAAAGTACATCCAACTGGAATAAGACTAGGTATTGCAACTGATTGGAATTCAAAATGGTATGCAAATAAACGTGAGTTTCCAAAATTTCTAATGGATGATATAAAAATCAGAGAATATTTAAATAAAGAATTAAAGCAAGCATCTATAAGTAAAATAGTCATAGAACGTCCTACTAAAGAAGCTGTTATAACTATCTTTTCATCTCGCCCAGGTATTGTAATTGGGAAAAAAGGAGAAGATATTGAAAAATACAGGGACAAAATATCAACGATATTAGGTATTAATAAGAAAACAGTAAAAATTAATGTAAAAGAAATAAGAAAACCTGAATTAGATGCAAAGTTAGTATCAGAAGGTATTGCACAACAACTTGAAAGAAGAATTATGTATAGAAGAGCTATGAAAAGAGCTGTAACGAATACAATGAGATTAGGCGCTTTAGGAATAAAAGTTAATGTTGCGGGTAGATTAAATGGAGCTGAGATAGCAAGAAGTGAGTGGTATAGAGAAGGCAGAGTTCCTTTGCATACATTGAAAGCTAATATAGATTTTGGATTTTCTGAAGCACAAACAACATACGGAATAATAGGTATTAAAGTTTGGATTTATCAAGAACAAGTAATAGATGAAGATGAACATGATAATGAAAAAAACACGAAGTCAAAAAAAATAAAAACGGAAAATAAAAATGTTACAACCAAAAAAAACTAAATTCAGAAAACAACAAAAAGGAAGACTAAGAGGGTTTGCTACTTCTGGCGCTAGGGTTAGTTTTGGAGAATTTGGCTTGAAAGCAGTTACTAGAGGTAGAGTAACAGCCAGACAAATAGAAGCTGCAAGACGAGCAATGACTCGTTTTATTAAGAGAAATGGGAAAGTTTGGATAAGAATTTTTCCTGATGTTCCAATAACAAAAAAACCCATAGAAGTTAGAATGGGCAAAGGTAAAGGTAATGTAGAGTATTGGGTTGCTAAAATTCAACCTGGAAAGGTTTTATATGAGATGGAGGGCGTTTCTGAAGATGTAGCTAGAGAAGCATTTAGATTGGCTTCAGCAAAATTACCAGTAATGACTACTTTTGTAACGAGGACATTAATGTAATGAATATTAAAGATTACAGAACAAAAACAACAGATGAATTAGCTAAAACATTGCAAGAATTGCTAAAGGAACGATTCACTCTTCGTATGCAACGTGGTGCAGGATTGAATCCAAAACCACATTTATTTGGTATAAATAAAAAGAATATTGCTCGTGTGAAAACTATTATCAGAGAGAAAAAATAATGGATATCAAACAAACAAAAACACTTTCAGGTAAAGTTCTAAGTATCAAAATGAATAAATCAATAACTGTTGTGGTTGAAAGACAAATTAAACATCCAGTTAATGGAAAGTTTGTTAGGAAGTCTACAAAATATCACGTACATGATGAAAATAACCAATGTAAGATTGGGCAAATAGTCAAAATAAAACAATGTAGACCAATTTCTAAAACTAAAACTTGGACATTAGTAGATAACACCTTATAGGAAATAAAAATGATTCAAATGCAAACAGTTTTAAAATCAGCAGATAATAGTGGAGCTAGAAAACTTATGTGTATAAAAGTTTTAGGGGGATCACATAGAAGGTTTGCTAGATTGGGTGATGTAATTAAAGTTACCGTAAAAGATGCTATACCTCAAGGTAAAGTTAAAAAAGGTGAAGTATATAATGCTGTAATAGTAAGAACTAAAAAAGGAATTCGCAGATCAGATGGATCTGCTATTAGATTTGATAATAATGCAGTAGTTCTTTTAGATAATAAACTTGAACCATTAGCAACAAGAATTTTTGGTCCAGTTACCAGAGAATTGAGAACGAGAACTTTTATGAAAATTATTTCATTAGCGCCGGAGGTATTGTAGTGAATAAATTCAAGAAAGGAGACTCTGTAATAGTTACTGCTGGTAAAGATAAAGGGAAAAAAGGTGAAATAATGAAAATTGTAGGTACTGATAGAATAATTATTTCTAATGTGAATTTAGTAAAAAAACATGTAAAACCAAACCCTAACAAAAAAATTGATGGAGGAATTATGGATCGTGAAATGTCTATACATATATCAAATGTCAGCATACTCAATCCATTAAGCAAAAAACAGGATAAAGTTGGTGTTAAAACTCTGGAAAATGGAAAAAAAGTTAGAATTTTTAAATCGAATAAAGAGGTAATTGACGTCTAATGAATACTTTTCAGCAATATTATAAAGAAAATATAGTGCCTAATATGATGGAATCAATGAAAGTCAAAAGCGCGATGGAAGTTCCTAGACTGAAAAAAATTACACTAAACATGGGTTTAGGATCAGCTGTAAATGATAAAAAAATACTTGAAACTGCTCTTAATGAATTAACACAGATTACAGGGCAAAAAGCTGTTTTAACATATGCAAAAAAATCAATTGCAAATTTCAAACTTAGAGAAGGGATGCCAATTGGTTGTAAAGTTACATTAAGAAAAGAAAAAATGTACGACTTCTTTGAAAAATTGATTAAAATTTCTTTACCTAGAACTAGAGATTTTAGAGGATTAAATCCAAATTCTTTTGACGGAAGAGGAAATTATACTCTCGGGATTAAAGAACATATAATTTTCCCAGAAATTAATTTTGATAAGATAGATAAAATAAAAGGATTAGATATTACTATAACAACTTCAGCTAAAACAAATAAAGAGGCAATGGAATTATTTAAACAATTTAATTTTCCATTTAAATAATTATGGCAAGAGCATCAATAATACAAAGAGAGAAAAAACGCGAAAAACTTATTGCAAAATATGCGAAAAAGCGTGCAGAAATTAAAGAACAATTAAAGAAAGTTAACTTAGATATGGATAAAATCAAAGAACTTAGAATAAAGTTACAGAAATTGCCTGCTAATTCTATACCTGTTAGAAAAAGAAATCGTTGTAGTCTGACAGGAAGACCAAGAGGAGTGTATAGAAAATTTTCGTTAGGCAGAACAAAACTAAGAGAGATTGCCATGAGGGGCGATATACCAGGATTAACAAAGGCAAGTTGGTAATACTATGAGCATGAATGACACAACCGCTGATTTATTAACACGTATAAGAAACGCACAAAGAGCTTTTAAGGATATAGTGAATGTTCCATTCTCTAAATCTAAGTTATCCATCTGTAATGTATTAAAAGATGAAGGATATATATCTGCTGTAAGTGTGGAAGGAGAAACAAAAAAAACATTATCGATAGTTTTAAAATATTTCGAAGGCAAACCTGTAATAGAACAAATTGAAAGAGTAAGTAAACCTGGATTAAGAATTTATAAATCTAGCAAAAAAATTCCTCTAGTAAAAAATGGTTTGGGTATTTGTATAATATCTACTTCAAAAGGAATAATGACAGATAAATCTGCAAGAGAAAAAAATTGTGGGGGAGAAATTATTTGTTATGTTTCATAGGATAGTAATATGTCAAAAATAGCTAGAAAACCAATAGAATTACCTGATAATACAAAACTCAATATAGAGAATAATCTTGTAACTATTGAAGGACCTAAAGGTAAATTATCTTTTCAGAAGATCTCTGATATTACTATTAAAGAAGAAACAGGAGCTTTGCACATCATTAGTTCTAACAAAGATGATACATCAATATCAGGAACAACAAGAGCTCTTATATACAATATGGTTCATGGAGTATCTAAAGGTTGGGATAAAAAATTGACTTTAGTTGGAGTTGGTTATAGAGCAAAAGCTGATAACAAATATCTTGAATTAAATGTTGGTTATTCACACCCAGTAAAATATGAAATTCCAGAAGGTATAAAAATTGAAACGCCTAGTCAGACGGAAATTGTTGTAACTGGTATAGATAAACAACAAGTTGGTCAAGTTGCATCTGAAATAAGATCAGTTCGTTTGCCAGAACCATATAAAGGCAAAGGAATAAGATATATAGATGAACATATAGTTAAAAAGGAAGCTAAGAAAAAATAATGAATAATAATAAAAAATTATCAAGGTTAAGAAGAGCCACAAAGACTAGACAAAGAATCGCTTTGACAAATAATCATAGATTGAGTGTCTTTAAATCTGTAAATCATATATATATACAATTATTAACACCCAATGGAGATCAAGTCATTACAACCATTTCTTCTAACCAGAAAGAATTTAAAAAGAAACAGAAAGCAAATAATATTGAAATTTGTAAAGTATTAGGTAAAAAAATGGCTGATTATATTAAAAAAAAGAAAATTAATAAAGTTGCGTTTGATAGATCTGGATATAAATTTCATGGTCGTGTAAAAGCATTAGCAGATACAATTCGAGAAAATGGAGTAAAAATTTAATGGGATATGATGATCAAAAATCTGATTATATTGAAAAATTAGTGCATGTAAATCGTGTAGCTAAAGTGGTTAAAGGTGGTAGACAATTTGGTTTTACTGCATTAACAGTTGTGGGAGATGGTCATGGAAGAGTTGGATATGGTTATGGTAAAGCTAAAGAAGTACCGATAGCTATACAAAAAGCGATGGAAAAGGCTAAAAAGAATATGATTTCAGTTGCATTAAAAAAAGGAACTTTACATCATGCAGTTACTCATCGACATGGTTCTGCTAAAGTTTATATGCAGCCCGCAGGAGAAGGAACAGGAGTAATAGCGGGAGGAGCTATGAGAGCTGTATTTGAAGCTACTGGAATTCATAATGTTTTAGCTAAAAGTTTTGGATCAACAAATCCAATCAATGTTGTTAAAGCTACAATTAAAGGTTTGGAGGGTATGTATTATCCTAATCAGGTAGCACAAAAAAGAAATAAAAAAACAAGTGAATTATAATGGTTAAGTCTAAATTAAAAAAAATAACAGTAACACAAACTTCTAGTCTTATAGGTAAAACTAAAGCACAAGTATCATGTATTAAAGGGTTAGGATTAAGAAAAATAAATCATAAAGTTGTATTAAATAATACACCTGAGATCAATGGCATGATAAAAAAAGTAAGACACATGATTAAGGTTGAAGAATAATATGGAAAAAATTGCATTAAATAAATTAAAACCAAATGACTCAAGCAAAAAAAACAAAAAAAGAGTTGGAAGAGGTATAGCTTCTGGAACAGGTAAAACGGCTGGTAGAGGACACAAAGGACAAAAATCTAGATCTGGAGGTAAGATTCAAGTTGGTTTTGAAGGAGGACAGATGCCTCTACAAAGAAGATTGCCTAAAGTTGGTTTTACGAGTCCAAAAAATATCTATTCAGCTGAATTAAAATATGATCGTTTAATAAATGTAAAAGAAGATAAAATAGATTTAGAATTATTAAAAAAATATAAACTTGTTAAAAAAAATATTAAGAAAGTAAAAATTATCGGTCCTTGTACTATTAAAGCTAAGAAATCTTTTAAAGATATCTTATGTACGAAATCGGTAGAGGATTATTCTAAGAGTACTAATAATGTCAAGAAAAAGTAGTGATATAACATCTGGACTAGATGGATTAACAAAATCAAGAGAAATTAGACAAAGAATTTTTTTTGTAATATTTGCTCTTATAATTTTTCGTCTTGGTAGTTTTATTACTTTACCAGGTATAGATCCATCAATCATGAAAACAATCTTTGATCAACAAAGGGGAAGTATCCTTGATATGTTTAATATGTTTTCCGGTGGAGCATTACAAAGAATGTCTATTTTTGCGCTTGGGGTTATGCCATATATTTCTGCATCAATTATTATGCAAATGATGACACATATATATGCTCCATTAATACAATTACGTAAAGAAGGAGAAAGGGGAAGAAAAAAAATTACAAAATATACTCGTTATTTCACGGTTATTTTAGCTTTCTTACAATCTTTTGGTGTAGTGACAGCATTACAAAACCAAAATACTGCTAGTACACAATTAGTTATAGATCCTGGTGTTACTTTTTTTGTAATAGCAGTTGTCACTTTAGTAACTGGAACAATGTTTTTAGTTTGGCTAGGTGAGCAAATTTCAGAAAGAGGAATAGGGAATGGTATATCTATAATCATATTTGCTGGTATTGTGGCTGGATTACCATCTGCTATAGGCAATACAATTGATTTAGCTAGAAATGGTGAACTTCAAAATTTCACTGTTATTCTTATTTTCTTACTTGCATTAGTAATTACTGCATTTGTTATATATATTGAACGTGGTCAAAGAAAAATACCTATAAATTATGCAAGAAAAGTGCAAGGCAGAAAAATGTACGCAGCTCAAAGCAGTTATTTGCCATTAAAAATAAATATGGCGGGTGTTATTCCTCCCATTTTTGCATCTGCAATAATTTTATTTCCAGCGACAATAGCAAGTTGGGCTGGAACAGGTGGAGAAGGAGGTATTGTACAGACTATTGCCCTTACTTTATCACCTGGACAACCGGTTTATATATTATTATATTCGTTAGCTATAATTTTCTTTTGTTACTTTTATACTGCACTTGTATTTAATGCTAGAGAAACTGCTGACAATTTAAAAAAATCTGGAGCATTTATTCCCGGAATAAGACCAGGTGATCAGACTGCATCATATATTGATGATATAACGACAAAATTAACTACGGTTGGAGCAATATATATAACAAGTGTATGTTTATTACCTGAATTTTTAATTCTTTATTTGAATGTGCCTTTTTATTTTGGTGGTACATCGCTTTTAATTGTAGTGATAGTTGTTATGGATTTAATGGCTCAGATACAATCACATTTATTATCACACCAATATGAGGGTATGATGAAAAAAGCCAATCTAAAAGGTATTGGCGGAGGTATGAGATAAATGAAAGTGAAAGCATCAGTGAAAAAATTATGTAGAAATTGCAGAATTATAAGAAGAAATCGTGTGGTAATGGTGATATGTAAAGATCCACGCCACAAACAAAGACAAGGATAATTTATGTTGTATTTAAGTCAAATGAAATATAGAATCATCGAGCAAGAGAGACATTAAATGGCTAGAATAGCGGGAATAAACTTACCAAACGATAAACATATATGGGTAGCTTTGACATCTATATATGGCATAGGACCATCAAGGGCGATTAAAATTTGTCTTGACTCTGGAGTTGATAAAACAAAAAAAGTTAAAGATTTAGTGGAAAAAGATTTAGAGATATTAAGAAATTTTATTTCTAAATATCAACTAGAAGGTGATTTGAGACGTGAAGTCTCATTAAATATAAAAAGATTAATGGATATAGGATCTTATAGAGGAATAAGACACAGAAAAAGCCTTCCTCTAAGAGGACAAAAAACAAAGAATAACAGTAGAACTAGAAAAGGACCAAGAAAACTTTTAAAAGCCAAATAATATGATAAATAAAACCAAAAAGAAAAAAATAAAAAAAACGGTTAATGAGGGAGTTGCACATATTTATGCATCTTTTAATAACACAATCATTACTATAACAGATAAACAAGGAAATACTTTATCATGGGCCACATCAGGTGGATCGGGTTTTAGAGGTTCTAGAAAAAGTACACCTTTTGCGGCTCAAATTGCTGCAGAAAAAGCTGGACAGAAAGCACAAGAATTTGGATTGAAAACTCTTGAAGTTTTGGTAAAAGGACCAGGACCGGGAAGAGATTCTGCTGTTAGAGCTTTAAATAATGCAGGATATAAAATATTAAATATAACTGATATTACACCATTACCACATAACGGATGTAGGCCTCCAAAAAAGAGAAGGGTTTAATTATGGCAAAATATACTGGTTCAAAATGTAAATTAATGAGAAGAGAAGGAACAGATCTATATCTTAAGTCTGGATCTAGAGCATTAGATACAAAATGTAACATAGATAAAAAACCAGGTGATTCTGGTGAAAAAAGAGCTAAGACTTCTGATTATGCATTACAATTAAGAGAAAAACAGAAAGTTAAAAGACTATATGGTGTATTAGAAAAACAATTTAGAAATTATTATAAAAAAGCGGCTAGTAAAAAAGGTTCAACAGGTGAAAATTTACTCGCTCTACTTGAATCTAGATTAGATAATGTCGTTTATAGAATAGGTTTGGGAGCTACACGATCTGAATCTAGACAATTAGTTAATCATAAGAATATAGAAGTTAATGGTAAAATTATTAATATACCTTCTTATAACGTAACCCCTAAAGATAAAATTTCAATTCGTAATAGATGTAAAGAACAATCTCGAATAAAATTAGCAATGACATTGGCAGAAACTAGAGGATTTAGTGACTGGATAGAAACGAATTCAAAAAATTTTGAAGGTACTTTTTTAAGACATCCAGAAAGAAAAGAACTTCCAGCAGAAATAAACGAATCGTTAATAGTTGAATTATACTCAAAATAGGTGATATATGAAAAAAAATAACTTCTTAAAACCAAAACTAGTAGATATCGAAATGATTGGACCTTCACATGCAAAAGTAACTATAGAACCACTTGAGAGAGGTTTTGGACATACTTTAGGAAATGCATTAAGAAGAGTTTTGCTTTCATCATTACCCGGTAGCGCTGTTACCGAGGTATCAATTGAAAATATTTTACATGAATACACAACTATTGAAGGCGTTCAGGAAGATGTTTTAGAGATATTGTTAAATTTAAAGAAATTATCATTAATACTTTATGAAAAAGATTTTATAGAAGTAACATTGAGTAAGAAAGGCAAGGGCCCAGTTCTAGCTTCAGATATAGAAAGTAATGCTAATTTAGAAATTAAGAATCCAGATTTTTGTATAGCAAACATAACTAATGATAATATTGAATTAGTTATACATTTAACAGTTTCTAATGGTCGTGGATATCAACAAGCTCAAAAAAGTAAATTTAATGAGTCAGAAGATTTAGGAATTGGTAAGCTCCAATTAGATGCATCATTTAGTCCAATTATACAGGTAACATATACTGTAGATTCAGCACGCGTAAAACAAAGAACAGATTTAGATAAATTAATAATTGATATCAAAACAAATGCAACAATTGAACCTGAAGATGCAATAAGAAGAGCAGGAACAATACTACGTGATCAATTGGAAGTTTTTAGTGCACTTGAAATAAGAGAAGAACCAGAAGATGATGAAGATGCTCCACAAGTTGATCCAGTCTTATTAAGACCGGTTGATGATTTAGAACTTACAGTTCGATCTGCGAACTGTTTAAAGGCTGAGAATATATATTATATTGGGGATTTAGTACAAAGAACTGAAAATGAATTGTTAAAGACACCTAATTTAGGTAAAAAGTCATTAACAGAAATAAAAGATGTATTAGCAACACACAGTTTGTCTTTAGGACAAAAATTAGAAGAGTGGCCACCGAAAAATATTGAAAAAAAATCATGAGACATAAAAAAATAGGCAGAAGATTAAATAGAAACTCATCTCATCGTAAAGCATTGATGAAGAATTTGACAATTTCTCTTATCAATTATGAATCGATCAAAACAAGCTTATCTAAAGCAAAAGAGTTAAGAAAAGTAACTGAACCTTTAATTACATTAGCTAAAACTGATTCACTAATGAGAAGAAGGTTGGCATATTCTAGAGTAGGTGATAAGAAAATTGTAAAAAAATTATTTGAGACTATTGGACCTAGATTTAAAGAAAGATCTGGCGGATATCTAAGAATACTAAAATGTGGACATAAACTAGGAGATGCATCTCAACAAGCGTATGTTCAGTTAGTTGATTAAACAAATGTTGTTAATTGAGTTTTTGTCTTAAATATTTTCCTGTGTAAGATAATTTATTTTTAATAACTTTTTCAGGGCTACCTGATTCAATAACAGACCCACCATCATCACCACCTTCTGGCCCTAAGTCAATTATCCAATCAGCTGTTTTTATAACATCCAAATTATGTTCTATAACAATTAATGTATTACCTCTATCTCTGAGTTTATGTAAGACAGATAATAAACGTTCTACATCATAAAAATGTAATCCAGTTGTAGGTTCATCTAAGACATATAATGTTTTTCCGGTATCTCTTTTTATTAACTCCTTTGATAATTTGATACGTTGAGCTTCACCTCCTGACAATGTAGTCGAACTTTGTCCAAGTTTTATATAAGATAATCCTACTTCTTCTAATACTTCAAGTTTTCTTTTTATTAGAGGTATATTTTGAAAGAATTCAATCGCTTCTGTGACTGTAAAATTTAATATCTCATTTATATTTTTACCTTTAAAAGTAATTTCTAAAGTCTCTTTGTTATATCTTTTTCCATCACATTTTTCACATTTAATATATATGTCTGAGAGAAAATGCATTTCTACCTTTATAACACCATCACCATTACAAGTTTCACATGATCCTTCTTGCACATTAAAACTAAATCTTCCGGGAGTATAACCTCTAGATTTAGCTTCAGGTGTTTGTGTAAAGAGATCTCTAATATGCTTGAAAATTCCTGTATATGTAATTGGGTTTGATCGAGGTGTTCGCCCAATGGGGCTTTGACTAATATCAATGATGCTGTCAATTTCATTAACTCCAATAATTTTTTTACATTCTATTTTGCTAGTATCCTTTTCAGATATTTCATTATAAATATAATCATATAACAGATCTACCAAAGTAGATTTTCCGGATCCAGAGACACCAGTTATACAAGTTAAAAGTCCTATTGGAATATCTACATCAATATTTTTGAGATTATTTTTATGTGCACCCTTAATTGAGAGTAATTTTTGTTTATTAATTTTGTTTCTTTTTTTAGGAACACTTATTTGTCTTTTCCCAGAAATATATTGACCTGTATAAGATTCTCTCACAGATGTAATATTTGTAGGAGAACCAGAAAATACAATTTCACCACCATGATTACCAGCTCCCGGACCAACATCTACAATGTGATCTGAGGATAAAATAGTATCTTCATCATGTTCAACAACTATAACAGTATTACCTAAATCTCTTAAGTTTTTTAGAGTTTTAAGTAGTCTATCATTGTCTCTTTGATGTAGTCCAATTGTAGGTTCATCTAATATATACATAACTCCTACTAATCCAGAACCAATTTGACTAGCTAATCTAATTCTTTGACCTTCTCCTCCTGATAAGGTTTCTGCAGTTCTGTTTAAAGTTAAATAATTTAAACCTACATCTATCAAGAATTTTAATCTATTTTTTATTTCATTTATAATTTTTGTAGAAATCTCTTTTTTCATTCCACTGAGCTTGAGATTTTTAAAAAAATTATAACCATCTTGTATAGTTAAAGCAGTTATTTGATCAATTGATTTTTCAGCAATAAATACATTTCTTGATTTTTCATTTAGTCTAGAACCATTACATTCTTCACATTCTATAGTACTTAAATAATTAGCAAGAATATTTTTTCTGCTAAACGATCCCATATCATAGCTTTTTTTTAGAATTTTAGTTAATCCTAGCCATGGTTCGTTTTTTGAAACTGATTTATTTGTAAAAATTGATCTTCCATATGTAATATTGATTTTTTCAGTTCCACTACCATACATTAAAATATTTGTAAAACTTTTTGGCAGCTTTTTATATTGTGTTTCTATATTTACCTTATAATGTTTAGCTAAGGATTTTAATTGTTGATGGTAGTAATCATTACGCTTATCCCATTTAGCAATCGCACCATCTGTCAAACTTAATTCTTTATTTACTATGAGTTTATTCTCATCAATAAATTCTCCTATTCCTAAACCATCGCATATTTCACATGCTCCCATAGGACTATTAAAAGAAAATAATCTCGGTTCTAATTTATTTATAGAATAACCACAATGAGGACAAGAATGTTTCGTTGAGAAGGTATATTTAATTTTTTCCGATTTATTTTCTAAAATTTGTATTATTCCGCCTGATATTTCTGATGTTGTCTTTAATGATTCACTTATCCTTAATTTATTTTCATTTTTAACTTCCAATCTATCAATTATAAGTTCTATATTATTTTTTTTCTTAGGGTCAATATTATATTTCTCAGCTAGATTTATAATATTTTTATTCAACCTTATTCGCATATATCCTTGTTGTTGAAAACTACTTATTAAATTAGAGTGTTGTCCTTTTTGTTGATTAATTATTGGTGCTAAAATAGATATAAAATTACCATTACACTCATTAATTATTTTTTCAGTTATATCTATATATGACATAGCATCTAAAGAAATTTTGTGGACTGGACATTTAGGCGTACCAATTCTTGCAAACAGCAGTCTCAAATAATCATAAATTTCTGTTACTGTTCCAACGGTAGATCTTGGATTATGTGAAGATGATTTTTGTTCGATTGAAATTGCTGGTGAAAGTCCATCAATAGAATCTACATCAGGTTTATCCATCATTGATAGAAACTGTCTAGCGTAGGCTGATAGAGACTCCATATATCTTCTTTGACCTTCAGCAAAGATAGTATCAAACGCTAAGGATGATTTTCCTGAACCGGATAATCCTGTTATTGTAACCATTTTATTTCTAGGTATTTCAATATTAATATTTTTAAGATTATGTGTTCTAGCGCCTTTTACAAATATGTTCTTTTTCATCAGTGGAATTTGGTTTGTCTGTGCTATAATATCATCAATATAGTTTATAACAAGATTGTTAATAAACACGAGAGGTAACTAATAAACTAGTATGTCAGTAAATAAAGTCATTCTTTTAGGCAGAGTTGGTAATGAGCCTGAAATTAAATACATGCCAAGTGGTACCGCAGTTCTGAATTTATCATTAGCCACAAATCGTAAAACAAAAAATCAAGAAACTGATGCGTGGGAAGACAAGACTGAATGGCATAGAGTTGTTTTTTTTAATAAGCCTGCAGAGATTGTTGCTCAATATGTTAAAAAAGGACAGCAATTGTATGTAGAAGGAAGGCTACAAACAAAAAAATGGCAGGATAAAGATGGGATTGAAAAATATTCAACCGATATAATATCAGATAATTTTACTTTTATAGGGAGTAAAAGCGATAATATTGAAGAACCAACAAAAACACAATCTACTTCAACCGATAATAATACTGAAAATTCAGCTCCACAATCGGATGATATGGATGTACCATTTTAATGGAATTGAAGAAATTTTTTATTAAAACCCAAGGATGCCAGATGAATGAATATGATTCTGAAAAACTTGGTGATATTTTAAAAAATAATTTAAATTTTATTCAATCTGATAATGCAGAAAATGCTGATGTATTATTATTAAACACATGTTCAATACGAGAAAAATCACAAGAAAAAGTATTTTCTGAACTTGGTAGATGGAAAAAAATTAAAGAAAAAAAACCAAGTACACTTATTGCGGTTGGTGGATGCGTAGCATCGCAAGAAGGAGAGAAAATAAAAACTAGATCACCACAGGTTGATATTGTTTTTGGTCCACAAACAATTCATAGATTACCTAAAATGATTAAGGATATAAAAAATCAAAAAAAAACATCTATTGATATCAGTTTTCCAGAAATAGAAAAATTTGATTATATACCTAATTCGAAAAAGAAATTTCCAACAGCTTTTGTTACCATAATGGAAGGTTGTAGCAAGTATTGTACTTTTTGTGTTGTACCATATACACGTGGAGAAGAAGTTAGCAGAAGGTTTGATGATATAATTTATGAAGTTAACAATTTAGCTAAATTGGGAACCAAAGAAATCATATTATTAGGACAAAATGTAAATGCTTATCAGTCATATATGATGGATGGTAAAAAAGCAGATTTTGCTACTCTCGTTAGACATATATCATATATTACAGGTATTAAGAGAATTAGACATACAACATCACATCCAATTGATTGTACTGATAATTTTATAAACGAGTATACTAATCCAATACTAGCAGATAATTTACATTTACCTGTGCAATCAGGCTCAGATATTATATTAACAAAAATGAAAAGGAAACATTGTATTTTAGAATATAAGAATGTAATAAAAAAAATCAGAGATTTAAGACCAAATATTAGTCTGACTTCAGATTTTATTGTAGGTTATCCAAATGAAACCGATTATGATTTTGAACAGACAATGAATTTAATAAATGAGTTAGAGTTTGATGATGCATATAGTTTTATATATAGCAAAAGACCTGGAACACCTGCATCTTTTGAAAAAGATAATATTTCAGAAAAAATAAAGAAAAAAAGATTAAATGTTTTACAGTCTAGAATTAAAGAATTATCTAAGAATTATCTTTCAAATATGATTAATACTAATCACAAAATATTAGTAGAAGGCATATCAGTTAGAAATAACAAAGAATTTTTTGGAAGAACATATAATAATAAAATTGTCAATTTTATAGGCACATCTGATTTAGTAGGAAAAATGATTGACATAAAGATAACAGATTTAAGATCTAACACATTAAGAGGTAAATTATAACAACTAAAATAACACATCAAAATATAATTCTTAGGCCACAAGATAATGAAAGACTTGCAAACCTTTGCGGATTATTGGATGAAAACCTCAGACAGATTGAATCTCATATGAAGGTAGAAATATCTAATAGAGGAAATTCTTTCAGAATCAAAGGAGATGAAAAAATTGTTCCATTGACTTCGCAGCTTTTAGAAGAATTATATAAAATTTCGGAACATGAAGAACTTACACCTAAACAACTTTATATGTATATGAACAAGCAAACCCAATACAAAAATAACTTAGAAGAAAACAGCGAAACTATAATAAAGTTGAAAAAAATAACAATCAAGCCCAAATGCAAATCTCAAGAAACTTATATTAAAGAAATAAATAATAATGACCTAACATTTGGTGTAGGTCCTGCAGGTACTGGTAAAACATATTTAGCAGTTGCATGTGCAGTCTATTATCTTGAAAATGATTTAGTAAAAAAAATATTTTTAGCCAGACCAGCAATTGAAGCTGGAGAAAAACTAGGATTTCTTCCTGGTGATTTAGCAGAAAAAGTTAATCCCTATTTACAGCCAATATATGATGCTTTGTATGAAATAATTGGTTTTGATAGAGTTACAAAATTATTAGAAAAAAAGATTATTGAAATTGCTCCACTTGCATATATGAGAGGGCGTACTTTAAATGACGCGTTTATCATATTAGATGAAGCTCAGAATACCACCATTGCTCAAATGGAAATGTTTCTAACTAGAATTGGTTATGGCTCAAAAACTGTTGTAACTGGTGATACGAGTCAAATTGATCTTCCAAGAGATATAAAATCAGGATTGAAAGATGCGCTAGAATTTGTACCAAAAATCAAAGGTGTATATACAGCAAAATTTAAAGCACAAGATGCGATGCGACATCAAATTGTCAAATCTATCATTAGCGAATATGATAAAAGAAAAAAAGAATCCATTAAAAATTAAGATAATAAAAAAAATAATGAGAGGATATATTCCAACAGATTATAAAATCTCAAAGTGGGCCAGAATATCTTACATGAAAAAAAAAGAATCTTTAGTAACTATAAAATTGGCTGATAAAAAAGAAATGATGAAATTGAATCAATTATATTTGAATAAAAAGAAATCATGTAACATTTTATCCTTTCCATATAACGATGTTTTAGAGTTCGGTATATATATATTAGGTGATATAATTCTTTGTCCATCTGTAGTAAACAAAGAATCTAAAATTTATAATAAAACACCTGATTCTCGTTGGGCACATATGATCATACATTCAATGTTACATCTTCAGGGATATAGACATAATTCAATAGTTAACAGAGATAAAATGGAAACAGTAGAAATAAAACTTATGAAACAACTTGGTTACCAAAATCCATATCATGCAAACTGAAATAAAAAAGAAAAAATGGTTAGATAAACTTTTAGGTTATATAACAGATAGCCCAAAAAAGAAGTCTGATTTGTTAGAAGTTTTAAATGAATCAGTTAAAGATGGCTTAATAGACTCAAACTCTCTAGAAATGATAGAAGGTGTTTTTAAAGTATCAGAAATACAAGTCAGAGATATAATGATACCACGACCGCATATGACTGTAGTGGATATAAACGATAATATTAATGCAATTATCAAAAAGGTTGTAGAATCTGGTCATTCCAGATTCCCGGTTATTGATCAAGATAGAGATAATATAATTGGAATACTTTTCGCTAAAGATTTACTTAAGAAAACTAAAACAGATAAAATAAATGACTTTGATTTACATGATTGTTTAAGACCTGCAGTATTTGTTCCAGAGAGCAAACGATTAAATATATTGTTAAATGAATTCAAAACTGGAAGAAATCATATAGCTATTGTTATAGGTGAACATAGCAATGTCTCTGGTTTAGTTACAATTGAGGATGTTCTTGAAGAAATTGTAGGTGAAATAGATGATGAGCATGATAAAACTAATGACACAAAAATTCTTACACAAAGCAAGGGAAAATTCTTGGTTGATGCACTAACCACTCTAGATGAGTTTAATAATCATTTTTTCACTAAGTTTCAGGATGATGATATTGATACATTGGGTGGCTACTTAATGAATAAATTTGAGAGAGTCCCATCCAAGAATGAAACTATACAAATTGATAACTTAATATTTAAGGTTATTTCCGTTGATTCTAGAAAAATTAATAGAGTTCAAGTCGTCGTTGAATAAAAAATATTATCTAGTTTTTTTTGCTGCTGCAATATATTCTTTAGCATTTTCACCTACAAATTTAAAAATTCTTGCTTATTTATCTATATCTTTATTTTATATATTACTTCTAGAATCAGATAAAAAAGATTCTATGAGACTATCATTTCTTTATGGTCTAATTTCTTATTTAGTTGGCGTGAGCTGGGTGTTCAACAGTATATATGATTTTGGCGGACAACATTTTATTTCATCGATATTAATTACAGCTATATTTGTTTTAACGTTAGCAATAACTTTTATACCCATTGGTTTTTTTATAAATAAATCCTTAAAACTAACTTCCTTTAGTGCTTGCATATTTTTTTCATCTTTATGGATATTATCTGAATTTATCAGATCAAATATTTTTGGAGGTTTTCCTTGGCTTATATTAGGTCATAGTCAAATACATACTATCTATGAAAATATTTATCCTATTCTAGGTTCTTATTTTGTTGGCTTTATTGTTACAGCACTTTCGTCTTTTTGTGTTGTCATTTATATAAATAATTTCAAAACAAAATATCTATTACAATTAATTTTAGTTATTTCTGTATTATTTATAATTAATATTATACCAATTAACTGGACTAAACATTCTGATCAGAAAATTAATTTTACAATTATACAGGCCAATGTTCATCAGGGTCTTAAATTTGATAAATCAACTATAATAAAAATAAAACAAAAGTATGAGGAAATGTCTAATAAATATAATGGAAAAGATTTAATAATATGGCCAGAAACAGCAATTCCTACATTTAATAATAATGATTTATATTTGAAAAAACTACAAAATAAATTTGATAAATCTCTGCTAGTATCTGGTATTTTTCGTTTTGATACTCAATCTAATAAAATTTTTAATAGTATTGTGTTTTTAAATAAAAATATTCAGTTCTATGATAAGAGACATCTTGTTCCTTTTGGTGAATACATGCCTTTTTCCAACATATTACAACATGTCGGTAAATTTTTAGATGTACCTATGTCAAACTTATCAAGTGGGAATTATCATCAATCATCAATCAAGTATAATGATGAGTTAATATACCCACTTGTATGTTATGAGATTGCATTTCCAAAATTAATTTCAGTTGATAAGGAGACATATGGATTAGTAATTAACTTAAGTAACGATGGCTGGTTTGGCAATTCATTTGCGCCTTATCAGCATTTGCAAATTACTCAAGTGAGAGCTTTAGAAACGCAGAGATATATATTGAGAGCTGCAAATACAGGAATTTCAGCAATAATTAATCCAAAAGGAAAAATTTATAAGTCCATTCCACTTAATAAAGAAGGAGTTTTGTCGGATACAGTATACTCTACAAAATTTTTAACCCCTTATATGGTTTTTGGAGATTACCCTGTTTTGATGTTAATATTCATATTTATATTTTTATATATTTTTAGATCAAGTAAACATGGATAAAGAATACAAACCAAATATAGTAGAACAAGAAGCCCATAAGTATTGGGAGAGTGATAATTCATTTAAAACTGATTTATCTAATACAGACGATAAATTTTATTGTCTAAGCATGTTTCCTTATCCTAGTGGTAAATTACATATGGGACATGTTAGAAATTATACAATTGGAGATTTAATATCTCGTTCCAACAAAATGAAAGGTAAGAATGTTTTTCAACCAATGGGTTGGGATTCATTTGGACTTCCAGCAGAAAATGCTGCTATAGAAAATAATGTTCATCCAGCTGAATGGACTAAACAAAATATTAAACATATGAAAGAACAACTTACCAAGTTGGGGTTTGCTTATGATTGGTCATCAGAACTTACAACATCTGATCCAAAATATTTCAAATGGGAACAATGGTTTTTTTTAAAATTGTTGAAAAATAAATTAGTTTATAAAAAAAACGCTGAGGTTAATTGGGATCCTGTAGATCAAACTGTACTTGCAAATGAACAAGTAATTGATGGTAGAGGTTGGAGATCAGGCGCTACTATTGAACGAAAACAAATATCGCAATGGTTTTTAGCTATTTCAAATTATTCTCAAGAATTACTTGATAGTATTGATAGTCTTAAGAACTGGCCTTCATCGGTAAAAATTATGCAAAAAAATTGGATAGGGAAATCTGAAGGTGTAATTATTAATTTTAAAATTAAAAATAGCAAATCATCTGTACCAGTTTTCACAACTAGATTGGATACTTTGTTAGGCGTAACGTTTATATCTGTTAATCCTTCTCATAAATTAATAACTGATAATATTGTAAATAATAAAGACATTAAGGATTTTTTAGAAAATTTTTTATCAACAAAAATGTCTGAAGAATATCTGTCTACAATAGAGAAAGATGGTGTAGATACTGGATTAAGGGCGATACATCCAATAACGAAAGAAGAAATACCGATTTGGATCGCAAATTATGTGTTAGAGGGATATGGAACTGGTGCAGTCATGTCTGTTCCTGGACATGATGTTAGAGATTATGATTTTGCAAAAAAATTTAAATTACCAATTATAAATGTTATTAAATCGATTGATTTATTGGATAAAAATAAAGCTCCATATACTGAAGATGGTATATTAGTTAATTCTGGGGTTTATAATAACCTAACCTCTGAAGAAGCTAGAAATGCTATGTTGAAAGATTTAGAAAATTCAAATCTGGTAACTAAAGAAATAAAGTATAGATTACGTGATTGGGGTATATCTAGACAACGTTATTGGGGATGCCCTATACCTGTTTATTATCATGATGATGACAAATCAATACATCCAATTCCTGAAGATCAATTACCAGTTGAATTACCTGATGATGTAGATTTTTCTATAGAAGGTAATCCATTGGAGAATCATCCTACATGGAAAAAAATGAAGTGCCCAGTTACTGGCAAAGATTCAACTAGAGAAACAGATACTTTTGATACATTTTTTGAATCTTCTTGGTACTATATAAGATTTTTATCTGCAAATGATAACGAGATGATATTGAATAAAAAATATGATAAATGGTTACCAGTAGACCAATATATAGGTGGAATTGAGCATGCAATATTACATTTACTTTATGCACGCTTCTTTCACAAACTAATGCGCGACTTAAAGATAGTTAATAATTCAGAACCTTTTTCATCACTTCTTTCACAAGGTATGGTTTTAAAGGATGGTGCCAAGATGTCTAAATCCAAGAATAATACTGTTGATCCAAATGATATGATTGAAAGATATGGTGCGGATACCATTAGATTATTTATAATATTTGCAGCGCCACCAGATCAGAACCTTGAGTGGTCAGATTCCGCTATAGAAGGATCATTTAAATTTTTGAAGAGATTGTGGGCAGTTTGTTATTCATTCAAAGAGGTAAAAAAACACACAGATTGCAAAAAATTGGAGGATGTTAAGAATCTAAGAAAGAAAATTCATCACTCTATAATGAGAGTGACTAGAGATTTTTTTGAAAGAAAAAGTTTTAATACAGCCGTTGCTACGCTGATGGAATTATTAAACGAGCTCATTAAGTTTCAAAAATTATATCCAAACGAGAAAAATACTATGGAAGAAGGTATTTTTAGTTTATTAAAAATGTTGTCACCAATTTCTCCTCATATCACTCATCATATTTGGTTACTTCTTGGCAATGATAATCCTATTCATTTGGAATCCTGGCCAATAGTAGACTCATCAGCACTTGAGGAATCAAAAACAGAGCTTATTATTCAAATAAATGGTAAACTTAGATCTAGTATACAGATTGATATTGGACAAAACGAAGAATCTGCAAAAATGATAGCTAGTTCTGACAAAAAAATAAAACCATATCTTATGAATAAAAAAATAAAAAAAATTGTATACATACAAGATAAATTAATAAATTTTGTAGTTTGATTTATGAATAATATTTTTAAAGTTTTTGTATTTTCTTTGACATCTTTGATACTGATTTCCTGTGGGTATACGATAAGAGGAAGTCTTAATTTGCCAAATAACATTGATCAAATTACATTACACTCACAAGAGTATTCAGATGTTTCTAATGATATAAATTTATTATTAACAAGCATGAATATTAAAACGGCAACAAAATCAAGAGATGATGATTATGCAATCCACATAATTAACGAAAGACTAGACAAGAGACAATTAACTATTAATCCGGATGGTAGAGTTAATGAGTATGAATTAATTTTTACGGTAACTTTTGCAATAAAAACACCATCAAAACAATTTATGCCGGATACAATAACTTTATATAGAGATTATTCTTTTGATGAAAGTAAAATTTTAGGTACATCTGACAGAGAATCCACCCTTCATGATGAAATGATTGCAACTGCTTCAACCATTATAATTGATAGATTCAAAGCTAAAATAATCAATAATCCATAATTATTTCTTCTTTATAAAATCATATGGCTCATGTCTCGTTCTATCATGAACATCCATTCTGTAATTGATAAATTTATCCAAATCATTGAAATGAAAAAAAGGATTTCCTTCAATTTGTTCACTCATTGTAGAAATTTTTTTTACTGAGTAATCATGTCCAGGTAATATTAATGTTGAATTAGGTAATTTATTTTTTAAGTTCTTTAATGAAGAAAACATATCTTCTGGAGAGCCGCCATGTAAATCACATCTACCACAACCATAAACAAATAATGTGTCACCTGCAATTAGATTGTTCCCAATCATGTAACATACTGATCCAGGTGTGTGGCCAGGTGTATGAATAGATTTTATTTCAGATTCCCCTAATTTTATAGTATCACCACTTTCAGTGATCTCTATATTATCAAAAGATTTTCCCCAAAAAGAATATTCTTTTTTATTAATATAAATTTGCACATCATTATGTTTTAATACTTCATCTATGGCATTTACATGATCATGATGACTATGAGTTAAAAAAATCTTTTTTAAGATTAAATTATTTTTTTTTATATATTCATTAGGTTTTGCTAAATCCCATGCTGGATCAATAATAGCTGCTTCTTTGGTTTTTATATCTGAAATGATATATATTAAATTCTGCATTGGACCCACATCAAATGTTTTAATAATAAACTTATTTGTTTCTTGTTGCATAATTTCAGATATAATAGATCAATATTAATTGATTTTAATGGAAATTTCTATGACAGAAATAATTTTAAAACCAGAACTAATAAAGAATATACAAAAGGTCTTAGTAGATTATGAACCTAAAAATGAAGACCCAATACTTGCTGCACAATATTTATCTGCTGTGGTTGGCTCAATTGTTGCAACTGCTGACATACCAAGGGATGAACAAGAAAATATTTTGAAACAATTATTGGATTTCATTAAATATGTTTATGATCAGCAGACATCTACATTACAAACTGGTAATAATGAAAATAATCCGACTACAGAATCGTTTGGTAAATGGAAACCTGAATAATAATCATAAGTTTTCAACAATTTCTTTGATGAGATTTGTTCCTGAATATACTAAACCAGTATAAATTTGTAGAAGTTTAGCTCCTTTATCTATTTTCATTTTTGCTGTTTGATATGAATCTATACCTCCCACACCTATAATTGTTGTATCTTTATCAAGATTAGTATTTAACAATTCTATAATATTATTTGATTTATCATTAAGTGGCTTGCCACTTAATCCACCTTGAAAATAGTGATATTTATTATTTTTAAGCAAAGACTTATTAATTGTTGTATTTGTTGCTATAACTCCTTCAATTTCATATCTTTTTATAAATTTAGAAATACTTATAATTTGATCTTCTGTTAAATCTGGAGATATTTTCAAAATTAATGGAACTCTCATTTTATAAACTTTGATTAAATTTTCATGCAATTTTTTTATGTTTTTTAGAAAATTATCTATATATTTTTCTAAATGTAAATCTCTTAAATTTTTAGTATTAGGAGATGATATATTTAGTGATATATAATCACAGAGAGAATATATTTGTCTCATACAATACTCATAATCCTGATATGCATTATCAATTGGAGTTGTTGAATTCTTACCAATATTAATTCCAATAGGTATAATTTGGCGAAAGTTCTTCAAATTTGTTTTTAAATGATCTACACCTTTATTATTAAAACCTAAATGATTAATTATAGCTCTGTCTTCTCTAATTCTAAAAATACGAGGTTTAGGATTACCATCTTGCGGTCTTGGTGTTACTGTCCCAATTTCAACAAAACCAAAACCTATATTACTTATAAAATTTAAATAGTCGCCATTTTTATCAAAACCTGCTGCCAATCCAACTGGATTTTGAAAATTTATTCCAAAAGCTTT
>MDTE01033411.1_pt1 | contig 39551 bp, 33 predicted proteins | sample 811231 | NCBI WGS metagenome assembly MDTE01 (sample SAMN05326651, study PRJNA326480) | marine metagenome | isolation source: seawater | place: Indian Ocean: Red Sea | collected 2010 | reverse complement strand
TCGCAACTGTTCATGGGTAGATAACGCGCAACAAAAATATGCGCTGTACCAGCCCAAATATTTGGTCGATCAGTCCTCAACGCTGCTGGGATTAAAATTTTTGTTTTTAGGAAGAGGATTAATTCGGATCATATTTGGATAATGTTTCATTACAATTACGGATTGTATCCCGGGTCATTATTTTCCTGCATGTTGCACAAAAACATCAATGATTTGAATATTTTGAATGATTTTTGGGCGAAGGCGCCCAACCTTTGTGCAGGAGTGCAAACACAAACGCAGTGTCCGCCATGGGGGAAGCGGACGAATCCCTGTTGCATTATGTGTTCAGGCCGCAAATCGGTATGTGGAAACACGTGTGGCTGATTCTAGAACCCGCCCACACAGCGCGTTGCGTCGGTTGTGGCGACCCCGGCAGCTCTGCTATACGCCGCTCGCAGGCGGCTTTGCCCACCTTAAGAATTCAATTGGAGAAAAATTATGTCTTCCGCAGCCGATTCATCCGCCGGCGCTGGCGATTATATTGTCGCCGATATCTCGCTGGCCAACTGGGGTCGAAAAGAGCTCGATCTTGCTGAGGTTGAGATGCCTGGCCTGATGGCGCTCCGGGAAGAGTATGGCAAGTCCAAGCCGCTCGCAGGCGCTCGGATCGCCGGATCGCTGCACATGACGATCCAGACCGCGGTGCTGATCGAGACACTGCAGGTGCTGGGCGCGGATATTCGCTGGGCATCGTGCAACATCTATTCAACGCAAGACCATGCCGCGGCGGCGATTGCCGCGACCGGAACCCCGGTCTTTGCGGTCAAGGGCGAGACCCTGGAGGAATATTGGGACTACGCCCACCGGATTTTCGACTGGGCCGATGGCGGCGTTCCGAACATGATTCTCGATGATGGCGGCGACGCGACGTTGCTCATTCATCTGGGTAAGCAGGCCGAGACCGATCCCTCGGTGCTCGAAAACCCAGAGAACGAGGAGGAAGAGGCGGCCTATGCCTCGATCAAGAAGCGCCTCGCGGACCAGCCCGGCTGGTATTCGAGGGTGGCCGAGAGCCTCCTGGGTGTAACCGAGGAGACCACGACCGGTGTCCATCGTCTCTATGACATGGCGAAGCAGGGCACGCTGTTGTTCCCGGCGATCAATGTGAATGATTCCGTGACCAAGTCAAAGTTTGACAACCTGTATGGCTGCCGCGAGAGCCTGGTCGACGGCATTCGCCGCGGCACCGATGTGATGATGTCGGGCAAAATCGCAGTCGTTGCGGGTTATGGCGAGGTAGGCAAGGGCTCGGCCGAGTCCCTGCGCAATGCTGGCTGCCGCGTGATGGTGACCGAAATCGATCCGATCTGCGCCCTGCAGGCGGCGATGGAGGGCTATGAGGTCGTCACCATGGAAGAAGGCGCGGCCCAGGGCGACATCTTCTGCACCGCGACCGGGAATGTGGATGTCATCACAGTCGATCATATGCGGGCGATGAAGGACCGGGCGATCGTATGCAACATCGGTCATTTCGATTCCGAGATCCAAGTCGGTGGGCTGCGCAATTTAAAGTGGCAGAACATCAAGCCTCAAGTCGACGAGATCGAGTTTCCGGATGGCAAAAAGATCATCCTGCTTTCGGAGGGCCGTCTCGTAAACCTTGGCAACGCAACCGGCCATCCTAGCTTCGTGATGAGCATGTCCTTCACCAATCAGGTGCTGGCGCAGATTGAGCTGTGGAGCAATAACGGTGACGGCAAATACGGCAAGGATGTTTATGTGTTGCCTAAACACTTGGATGAGAAGGTCGCAACACTGCATTTGAGCAAGGTGGGTGCGAACCTGACGGCGCTGACGAACAAGCAGTCGGATTATCTAGGCATTCCGATCGAGGGACCGTTCAAGCCCGAGGCGTACCGCTACTAGTGGCGCGCCTGCGGGCTCGCGCCCGGGCTGACAAGTCTCTAGGATCATTTGCCCGACTCGACGCTGCTGGCGTCTGCAATGTCGGCGGATTGCCCGGCCGGGCGGCCGGTAGGTTTTTGTGTTTGGGGCTGCGGCGCGTGTTGATTCAGGTTCTCATACTGGTGATTGCGGTAGTTGCGGCTGCGAGCATTGTCTGCCGCCAGCCGCAGCGTTTGCCCGCGCGTGTACCGGAGGGCGACGTGGTATGACCGGCAGCGGGTCGGCGGCCGAGCTGGCCGGGACTGTCTCGGCGGAATTTTCTCGACAGTTGGAGTTGCCCGATGCTACGGCCACGACAGCGTTGGGAGCGGCCTTGGCACCGCAGCTCGCACGCGGGGACCTGATCACCCTGTCCGGCGATCTCGGAGCCGGTAAAACGACCTTGTCGCGCGGGCTGATCGCAGCGCTCGGCTTTGCCGGGCCCGTGCCGAGCCCAACCTTTACACTAGTGCAACTTTATGAAACGCATCCGGTGCCCGTCTGGCACTTCGATCTCTACCGTATTGGTCATCCCGACGAGGTGATTGAGCTTGGTTTTGATCAAGCCTGTGCAGAGGGGATCGTCCTGGTCGAGTGGCCGGAACGCCTTGGCGCTGCACTGCCGGTTGCGCGGCTGAACATCGAGCTCATGGATGTCGCCGGCGGACGCGCACGGGTCGCCCGGCTGAGCGGACACGCGGCATGGGGTCGGCGGCTCGACGATCGGTGCTCATGAGCACCGTCGTTTCGTGTGAGGGCTTGCCCCCGCCGGGCATCTATTCGATTGCCGCGCACCGCCCGTTCCTGTCTGATTTGGCGAGCCGAATCCTAGCGGCCACCGCGGCCGACGACGACCCCCTGGCCCTGGCCCGCGTGACCCTCCTGCTACCGACACGCCGCGCTTGTCGAACGATGCGGGATATCTTCCTCGCGCTGACCGACGGTGCGCCGCTTGTTCTGCCGCGCCTCGTCCCGATCGGTGATATTGACGAGGACGAGATGCTGTTATCCAGCGAGCCGGCGGGTTTGCTTGAGGTAGATGTCGATATTCCGCCAGCGGTGCCCGAACTGCGTCGGCGTATTCTGCTGGCGCGGCTGTTGCAGGGTGCGCACGGAGCGGACGACCGGCCATTGCCGGTTGACCACGCCATGGCACTGGCGGGGGAGTTTGGCCGGCTGCTGGACCAGGTGCAGACCGAGCAGCTCGATTTCGATGTGCTTGAAGACCTTGTGCCCGAGGCCTACGCGGCCCACTGGCAGGAGACGCTGAACTTCCTGAAGATCCTGACCGAGACCTGGCCGGCGGTGCTGAAAGCCGAGGGGGCGATCGATCCCGCGGACCGGCGAAACCGCCTGCTTCAGGCGCGCGGCGAGGCTTGGTGTCGCAATCCGCCGAGCGATCCGGTCATCGCGGCGGGGAGCACAGGCAGTATCCCTGCAACCGCGGCCCTGCTTGCGACGGTTGCCGCGCTACCGTCCGGCTATGTTGTGCTGCCCGGCTTAGACCGGGTTTTGGACACCGATGCCTGGGAGGCCCTCGACCCTGGCCACCCGCAGTTCGGCTTGCGCCAGTTGCTGCAGCGCCTGAACGTGGCGCGGATTGATGTAGGCGAGTGGCCGGCGCCGGACGACGCCGAGGGAGACGGTCCCGCCCGTGAGTGTCTCGTTAGCGAGGCCCTGCGGCCAGCGACGACCAAGGTGTGGCGCTACGAGCGTGACAATATTGCGGCAGAGGCGCTGCGCGGCGTGGTGCGGGTCGAGGCGCAGGAGTCGCATGAGGAGGCCGGAATCATCGCCACTGCGTTGCGCGAAGTTCTTGAGACGGAAGGTCGTACGGCTGCCCTCGTTACACCGGACCGTGATCTGGCGCGCCGGGTTTCGGCGATCATGAGCCGTTGGGGTGTGGAGGTCGACGACAGCGCTGGAATTCCGCTGGCGGAGACACCCCCCGGCATCTTCCTGCGTCTTGCCGCACGCATGTTCGACGAGGGCGTTGCCCCCGTGCCGCTTCTGTCCGTACTGAAGCATCCGCTGGCCTGCGGCGGGCAGTCCGCGGCGAGGTTTAGGGCATCCGCCCGGCAGTTGGAGCGGCTGGTGCTTCGCGGGCCGCGTCCGGCGCGTGGGTTCGCGGGACTACTTGCCGCTGCGGAGCTGCGCCGCCGGCATGCACCGGAAGAACCCGATCGAGATGGCGCTACGTCCGGCGACTATGCCGAAGTCGTCGCTCTGGTCGAACGGCTTGCGGTGATGGCCGCGCCGCTTGAGGCTGAACTCGCCGCGTCCGTCGCGACGTTGCCCGATCTCTTGGCCGCGCACGTTGCCTTCTGCGAGGCGCTTGCCAGCAGTGATGAGATGTCCGGCGCTGCGAGACTTTGGGGCAGCGAAGCGGGGGAGGTACTGGCCGGCTTCGTGGTGGACCTGCTCGAGGCCGCTGCCGAACTCGGGCCGGTGCCGCCGGGCCGGTATCCGGCGCTGCTGGATGCTTTGTTTGCCGGCCGCATGGTCCGCCCGCGGTTCGGTGCCCATCCGCGTCTCGCGATTCTCGGGCCCTTGGAGGCGCGGCTGCAGCATTTTGATGTTACGATCCTCGGCAGCCTAAACGAAGGCAGCTGGCCGCCCGACCCGTCGGTGGATCCTTGGATGGGCCGCACCATGCGCGCGGATTTCGGACTTCCTTCGCCTGAGCGACGGATCGGGCTCAGCGCCCATGACTTCACACAGGCCTTCTGTGCCGGGGAGCTTCTGCTGACGCGCTCCGTGCGGGTGGATGGCGCGCCCAGCATGCCGTCGCGCTGGCTGACGCGGCTCGAGGTGGCCGGCCGTGCGCTCGATTTGGCGGATGATCCCTCCGCCGCAGACCGGGCTCATGCGCTGGGCGAATGGTGGCGTGCGCTCGACGAGCCCGAGGGCGTGCCGCCGGCCTCCGGTGCGGCGGTGCGCCCGCGCCCTAGGCCGCCGGTGGAGGTTCGCCCGCGCCGATTGTCGGTCACGCAGATCGAGACCTGGATGCGTGACCCTTATGCCATCTATGCTCGGGAGGTCCTGCATCTGCGTGCCCTGCCGCCGCTCGATCAGAATGCCGATGCGGCGGTCTATGGATCGTTGATCCACGACATTCTCGATGCCTTTCTGACAGCCTTGCCACCGGGGCCGCTGCCGGCCGACGCGCGCGCGCACCTGCGCGCGCATGGCGAGGCCGCGCTCGCACCTTATCGCAATATTCCCGCGATCTGGACCTTCTGGTGGCCTCGCTTCGAGCGAATTGCCGAATGGGTCCTGTCGGTCGAGTGCGCGCGCCGGGCAGGCATCATCGCGACACATACCGAGGTCTCGGGAGCAATAGATATCGAGGCTCCTAGCGGGAGTTTTCGTCTGACCGCGCGAGCAGACCGCATCGATGAGCTGACGGATGGCGGTGTCGCGGTGATCGACTTCAAGACCGGAGCACCGCCGACGAAGCGCGAGGTGCAGGCTGGCTTCGCTCCGCAGCTACCCCTTGAGGCAGCGATGGTCGCCCTAGGCGGGTTTGAGGGTGTACCCGCCAAGCCGGCCGAGGAGCTAGCGTTCTGGCGGCTTTCGGGCGGACGCGAGGCAGGCGAGGTACGCAACGCGGCCGATGACCCGGTCGAGGTTGCGGCCGATGCCATCGCCGGCCTGAAGGTATTGGTTGCGCTGTTCGACGATGTTGAGACCGCCTATGAGGCGCGCCCGCGGCCCGAACATGCGCCGGCCTATTCGGACTATGAGCATCTGGCGCGGGTACGTGAATGGGCGAGCGGCGGCGGAGTGGTAGAAGAATGAGTGTCACCGATTTCGACCCAGACGAGCTCGAACGTGTCGGCGCGCGTCAGCGCGATGGCGCCGATGTTGCGGTAAGTGCCTGGGTGTCGGCGTCGGCCGGGGCTGGCAAGACACGGGTCCTACGCGACCGGGTGTTGCGACTGATGCTGACGGGGGTCGCGCCGCAGCGCGTCCTTTGCCTGACCTTTACCAAGACGGCCGCGGCGGAGATGGCGCGGCGGATCAACGCTGAACTGGGTGACTGGGCGGTGTTGGATGAGCCGGCGCTTCGTGCGCGGCTAGCCGCCCTTATTGGGGCCTCGCCGGCGGATGACGTGGTACGGCGCGCGCGCCAGCTGTTCGCGCGGGTGCTGGAGGCCCCCGGCGGCATGAAGATCATGACCATCCATGCCTTCTGTCAGTCCATCCTGCGACGGTTCCCGCTCGAGGCCAACGTGGTCCCGCATTTCGAGGTCATGGAGGACCGCGACGCCGGCGAGCTCCTCGAGGATGCGAAGGCAGAGCTCCTAGCGCGTGCGAATGATGACGATGATGAGCTCAGCGGCGCAGTGGCAGCGGTCGCCAGCCGGGTGCACGAGACGCGTTTCTCGGACCTGCTTAACGAAATCGCACGCGCCCGTGCTGCCTTCGCCGAATTCCTGCTGGATGCCGGCGGGATCGATGCTGCGCGGACGCGCATCGCCGATATTCTCGGTGTTGGGACCGGGGCCGACCCGGCGACAATTCTCAAAGATGCAAGCGATGAGGCGTCCTTCGATGGGCCGGCCCTGCGGCACGCGGCATCGGTGTTGGCCGACGGCAGTAAGGCCGATAGGGACAGGGCTGCATTGCTCGCTGATTGGTTGGCCGCGGATGTGGCGGTGCGGCAAGAGCAGTTTGACGCTTACGCACTGGCCTATCTGACGAAGAAGGGTGTGCCGCGCAAGAAATTGGCGACGAAGGCCATCTGCGAGATGCATCCCAATGCGCTCGAAGCGCTGAATGTCGAACGCGAACGCCTGCTCGCGGTGTATGAGCATCTGCGGAAGGTAGAGCTGTATGCGGCCAATGCCGCCCTGATACATGTCGCAGCGGAGCTTGTGGCGGGCTACGAAGAGCGCAAGGCGGTGCGTGGCCGCCTCGACTACAACGATCTGATCGGGCGCACGCGGACCCTGCTGCGCGGCGCCGGTGCAGCGGCTTGGGTGCTGTTCAAGCTCGATGGTGGCATCGATCATGTGCTGATCGACGAGGCACAGGACACGAATCCGGAGCAATGGGACGTAGTGCTGGCCGTGGTGGAGGAGTTCTTCGCCGGGGTTGGTGCGGGCGAGGAGGCGTTCGGAAAAACGGGGCTTCCGGCCCGCAGCGTGTTCGCGGTCGGCGATGCAAAGCAGTCGATTTACAGCTTTCAGGGCGCGGACCCGAGCCGGTTTGAGGCGGCGCGTGGGTTCCTCGAGGTGCGTGCTGCAGGCGCGGAACGGGGATGGCGGAACGTGGCGCTCGATTTCTCGTTCCGCTCATCACGACCCGTGCTCGAGGCGGTCGACAGGGTCTTTGCGGGAACGCCCGCCGGCATTGGGGTGATGGACCCGTTGGCGCCGGTGCAGCACACCCCGCTGCGCGCGAAGATGGCCGGGCGGGTCGAGCTATGGCCACCCCTCGAGGTGGCGAAGCCCGACGAGCCGGAGCCCTGGAAACCCCCGGTCGAACCGGTGATGCGGCCTGGGGCCATGGGGATGCTGGCCGATCTGATCGCGGCACGTATTGCGGAATGGCTTGAGTCCGGCGAACTGCTCGAAAGTGTTGGCCGGCCAATCGAGGCGGGAGACATATTGGTTCTGGTGCGCCAGCGTGGCGCGTTTGTAGAGGCCCTAGTACGCGCCTTCAAGGCCCGGGGTGTCCCCGTGGCGGGGGTCGACCGCATGGTCCTGAGCCAGCAGATCGCGGTGATGGACCTGCTGGCGTTGGGTGAATTCCTGCTCCTGCCGGAGGACGACCTGACGCTGGCGACGTTGCTCAAGAGCCCCCTAGTGGGGTTCGATGAAGAGATGCTGTTTGCGTTGGCACACGACCGAGGCGAGGCGAGCCTGTGGCAAGTTCTCGGCCGTCGGCGCGATGAAGAAGCTAGTTTTGGCGACGCCCATGATCTGTTGGCGGACCTCCTGGCGCGGGTGGACTACGAGCGCCCGTACGAACTATATGCTGGGCTCCTCGCCCGGGGTGGTCGCCAACGGTTGTTCGCGCGGCTCGGCCCAGACGCCGCGGACCCTATCGACGAGTTCCTCTCATTGGCGCTGAGTTACGAACGTAGTCATACCCCGACGCTGCAGGGATTCCTGCACTGGATCGCGGCGGGGCAGGCCGAGGTCAAGCGCGACCTCGACCAGACCAGCGATGCCGTGCGGGTGATGACGGTCCATGGCGCTAAGGGGCTCGAGGCTCCCATTGTTTTTCTGCCGGATACGACTGGTATCCCGCGCCTGACCGCGAATATCCTCTGGGATTCGGACAAAGTGGGGTCGTATTTCCTCTGGCTGCCGCGCGCGGACGACGCCGATGCGCATACCCAGGCGCTGCGTGAACGGGTGCGCGCGCGCGCGGACGAGGAATATCGTCGCTTGCTATATGTCGCAATGACGAGGGCTGAGGAACGACTTTATGTATGCGGCTGGAATGCACCGAAGGAGGGGTCTTGGTACAATCTGGTGCGCTCAGCGTTGGAACCGGTCGCGCGGCCGGTCGATGACCCCGTCCTTTCTCCCCTTGCGACCGAAGATACGCCGATCTTGCGCCTGTCTGCCCCCCAATCCGGTCCGGTTGAGCGCCGCGACGGCGATCGGTCGCCCAGCGCGGTCCCGCCGCCCGGCTGGCTTGCGCGTCCAGCGCCGCCGGAGCCAGCACCGCCCCGGCCATTGGCGCCCTCCGATCCAGGCGAGGATCCGCCCGTGCGCACACCGGTAGGAATCGGCGCAGAATCGGATCGGTTCGCGCGCGGCAACATTCTTCACAGGCTGCTACAGTGGTTGCCAGCGCTTCCGCCAGACGCGCGCCGGGAGTCCATGAGGCGCTTTCTCGCGCGGCCGGGGTTGATGCTCGACGCCGAGGCCCAGGCGGAGCTTGCGGCGGAGGTGCTCGCGGTGCTCGAATCGCCTGACTTCGCCTATCTGTTTGGGCCCAACAGCCTACCCGAGGTCTCAATCACCGGAACTGCAGCCGCGGAGGACGGCACAATTTTTGCGATTTCCGGGCAAATCGATCGGCTTGCTGTCATGACAAACCGCGTGGCGATCGTCGACTATAAGTCGAATCGCCAGCCGCCCGAGTCGGCGGACGCGGTGGCCCCAGTTTACCTGCGTCAGATGGCGGCGTACCGGCATGTTGTACAGGAATCTTGGCCCGACCGTGAGATCGAGACACATCTTTTATGGACCGACGCACCCCGGCTCATGACGCTGCCCCCGGAGCTTCTGGAGTCGTTCGCGCCGGCCGGCTGCCCCCGTTTGAAAGGCACGTCTGAGCCGAATTCTTGACGACGCACGGATGTAAACCTACGTTCGATTGCAACGCGCACCACATGGAAGCGCCCAGCGCTTTGATTGCAGAAAAGGATTGAGCATGCCTTCCAAACAGATCACAGACGATTCCTTTGAAGCCGACGTCCTACAGTCGGACAAGCCCGTTCTAGTGGATTTCTGGGCCGAATGGTGCGGTCCCTGCAAGCAGATCGGACCGACCCTAGAGGAGCTCTCCGACGATAAGGATGGCGACGTCGTTGTCGCGAAGCTGAACATCGACGATAACCCGATGACGCCGACTAAATATGGTGTGCGGGGTATCCCGACCCTGCTCCTGTTCAAGGACGGACAGGTTGCGTCGATGAAGGTAGGTAGTCTGCCGAAGAGTCAGATTTACGACTGGGTCGAGTCGGTCCTCTAGATCGACCGCACCTTACTGAACGAAGAACCCCGCCGTTACGACGGGGTTTTTCTGCGCAATTTTCGGCCGGTTAGTGGCCGCCGCTGCGGGCTCGATTGCGTTCGAGGAGCGGCCGGCCGCTCTCGTCATATATTAAGGACAGCACGGTTTAGCGCTGTTCCCTAGTGACATCCGTTGCCTCTTGCAGGAGTTTGCACGAGAAAATCAAGGTCTCGCTGGTCGCGGGCCGATAGCTCGTCTGGACGTTCCCAAGAAAGCGCAGCTTACCATCCTGATGGCCTTGGGTGTTGAGGTTGGGAGTTATGGTGAAGAGCCGACGCGGGATGGCGAGGGTCGTTTTGTCGCGATGGGGCCGAAAGAATCCGCCGACATCGGCGCCGTAGCGCGCCGGTCCTACATCGGGTCCAAACGGGCGTCAGCCATTTGCCCGCAGGGCCGCACCTACTAGGAGGTGCGAGCCGGTGACGAGAACGCGGACCGGCGCGCTGCGAGCGGCGATCTGCGACAGTGCGTCGGCAACGGACGTGGCCGTGCGGGCGTGCCTTCCAAGATTGCTCAGGGTTATGACTGGGTCCGATGTCGAGCGGGTGCCGTCATCTCCCGGTAATGGGACGGCTATGAGGCCGGTGATGTGCCGCATCAGCGGGGCAAGGAAACCACCAACATCCTTGTCATCGCGCATGGCAAGAACGAGATGCAGCGGGCGGTGATTGGCCCTTTGCAGCTCGTCGAGGGTATCGGCTAGCGCCTCTGCCGCCATCGGGTTGTGTGCGGAATCGAGCCATAGCTCGCTGCCGGCGGGCAACGCCTCGACCAGCGCGCCCCTGGTCAGCTGCTGCATCCGCCCGGGCCAGTGGGTATGGCCGATGCCGGTGGCAACGGTCTCCGGGGTGACGCCGTCGAAGCCGCAGACATCGAGACACGCTGCGGCCAAGGCCGCATTTTCGAGCTGATGCCTACCGGGAAGGCGGGGCCGTGGCAACGACCATTCGGTCTCGCCGCGGCTGTAACGCCCACCGCCTTCGGGTGTCGCGGTGAGGTCCCATTCGACGCCGCGGCGGTGGAGGGGTGCACCGATCGCGTCGGCAGCGTCGGCAATCACGTTCGCGGCATCGGTTGGCTGTGTGGCGACGATCGTCGGTACGCCGGGTTTTTGGATTGCCGCCTTTTCTCCCGCAATGGCTGAAAGGGTGCTTCCGAGGACGTCCATATGATCGAAGCCGATCGGGGTTATGATCACCGCGGCTGGCCGGACGACCACATTTGTTGCGTCATATCGTCCGCCGAGCCCCGTCTCGAGTAACAGGATATCGGTCTGTGCACGTGCCATGGCGAGGAAGGCCGCCGCCGTGGTTATTTCGAACTCGGTGATGGGTTGGCCCGCATTCCGCGCGTCGATCTCCTCGAATAGGGCCAGCAGGTCCGCGTCCGCGATGATCTCGCCGGCCATCTGGTAACGCTCGGCGAAACGCACCAGATGCGGCGATGTATATGCGCTGACGGAGAGGCCCGACGCCGCGAGTGCGGCCGCAAGGAACGCGGTGGTTGAGCCTTTACTGTTGGTCCCGGCGACGTGAATGACCGGCGGCAGTGCCTCGTGGGGGTTTCCCAGATCCGCTAGCAGGCGATACATCCTGTCGAGTGACAGATCGATGCGGTCGGGGTGATACCGGATGAACCGCGCGAGGAGCGTCTCGATGGCGTAGGCATCAGCCGACATTTCTGGGTCCGCGTCGGCGGCGCTAGTTTCCATCGGCGGCATCGATAGATGCGGGCGTCGACAGGCCCCCCGAGGTCTGCTGCCCCGGTCCGCGGCCTTCGCGCAGCAGGGTCAGGACCTGTCCGATCCTCGATCGCATCTCGCCGCGGGGAACGACCATGTCGAGCATGCCATGTTCACGCAGGGATTCGGCGGTCTGGAAACCCTCGGGAAGTTCTTCGCGGATCGTATCGCGGATGACACGCTTGCCGGCGAAACCAATATTCGCACCAGGCTCGGCGACTTGGATATCGCCAAGCATGGCGAACGACGCCGACACGCCGCCCGTGGTGGGGTCGGTGAGAATTACGATATAGGGCAGCCCCGAATCGCGCACCTGCTCGACCGCGAGCACTGTGCGCGGCATCTGAATCAGGCTGAGCATGCCCTCCTGCATGCGCGCGCCGCCGGACGCCGGGATGGCGACCAGGGCCGCGTCGAGCGAAATCGCCTCACGGGCAGCGGCGAGCAGGCCGGCGCCGACGGCCTGGCCCATGGAGCCGCCCATGAAGCCGAAATCGAAGGCGGCGATGACGGCCCTTTGGCCGCCGATAGTACCGTGGGCCACCACGATGGCTTCCTGCTCACCCGACTTGTTCTGTGCGTCCTTGAGGCGGTCGGTGTAGCGGCGGCTGTCGCGGAACTTGAGTGGGTCCGGGGCGACGGCGCCGAATTCGATCCGGTCGAATACTCCGTCGTCGAAGAGGAAGGCCAGCCGTTCTTTGGCCGCGAGCCGGAAATGGTGGCCGCAAGCATGACAGACATGCAGGTTATCGGTGAGCTCTCGGTGGAACAGCATCTGCTCGCAAGACGGACATTTGTGCCAGAGATTGTCAGGCACGTCCTTTTTGCCGACGAGCTTGCGGATCTTCGGGCGGACAAACTCGTTCAGCCAGCTCATGCAACGCTCTTGCGCATTGTTACTCCTCGTCCTTCCGCACGGCGCTGCGCACGCCGTTTGCGAGCGCACGCGTCAGGTCGAGGACGTTCGAGACCAGCGCCGGGGTCGCCTTACCGTTGGCGTCCAGATTGTTGGCAACCGTCTGGACGATAGCCGAGCCGACCACGGCGGCGTCGGCGACTTCTGCGACTGCTGCGGCTTGGTCCGGGGTTTTGATCCCGAACCCGACGGCGATGGGCAGGTCGGTGTGGCGTTTCAGCCGGGCGACCGCGTCGCCGATCTCGCTCTTCTCGGCGGACTTGGTGCCCGTGATACCCGCAATCGCCACGTAGTAGACGAAGCCAGAGGTGTTCGCGATGACGACGGGCAGGCGTGCATCGTCTGTGGTTGGCGCCGCTAGGCGGATGAAATGCATACCGGCGTTGCGGGCCGGCAGGCAGAGCTCAATATCTTCCTCGGGCGGCAGGTCAACCACGATCAGCCCGTCTACGCCGGCGTCGAGAGCATCGGTAAGGAACCGGTCGACCCCGTAGATATAGATCGGATTGTAGTAGCCCATCAGGATGATGGGAGTCTGGTCGTCATCGGCGCGGAACTGTCGAACCATTTCTAGGGTACGGTCCAGCCGCGCGCCGCCGGCCTTGGCACGCAGGCCGGCCGCCTGAATTGCCGGGCCGTCTGCCATGGGGTCGGAATACATGACTCCCAGCTCGATCAGGTCGGCGCCGGCTTCGGGCAGCCCCTTGAGAATCTCGAAGCTGGTATCCAGATCGGGATCGGCCGCCATTATGAAAGGGACGAAGGCGGCCCGGCTCTCGCCGGCGAGTTTCGCGAAGCGAGCCTCGATCCGGCCGCTGGTCGTGGCCATGCTCACAGCTCGACCCCTAGCGCCTCGGCGACGGTGAATACGTCCTTATCGCCGCGCCCGCACATGTTCATGACCATAAGGTGGTCGACCGGCAGTTCTGGGGCGATCTTCGCCACATGGGCGAGTGCGTGGGACGGCTCTAGCGCCGGGATAATGCCCTCGAGGCGCGAGCAGAGTTGGAAAGCATCGAGCGCCTCGCGGTCAGTGATCGAGACATACTCGACCCGCCCCAGATCATGTAGCCAAGCATGCTCGGGGCCTATGCCGGGATAGTCGAGCCCGGCCGAGATCGAGTGGGCATCGAGGATCTGGCCGTCGTCGTCCTGCAGCAGGAAGGTCCGGTTGCCATGCAGCACGCCGGGTCGGCCGCCGGTCAGCGAGGCGGCATGCTCGCCGCTCTCGATGCCGTGGCCCGCGGCCTCGACGCCGATAATGCGCACGTCGCTGTCGTCGAGGAACGGGTGAAACAAACCCATAGCGTTGGAGCCGCCGCCGATGCAGGCGACGAGGGAATCGGGCAGGCGGCCCTCGGCGGCATGCATCTGCACCTTCGTCTCGTCGCCGATGACCGACTGGAAGTCACGCACCATCTCGGGATAGGGGTGCGGGCCTGCGACCGTACCGATCAGGTAGTAGGTGTCGTCGACATTCGCGACCCAATCCCTGAGCGCGTCATTCATAGCGTCCTTGAGGGTTGCTGTGCCGCTGGTGACCGGAACCACCTCGGCGCCGAGCAGCTTCATGCGGAAGACGTTCGGCGCTTGCCGCTCTATGTCGGTGGCTCCCATATAGACCACGCACTGGAGCCCGAAGCGGGCGCACACGGTAGCGGTCGCCACGCCGTGTTGGCCTGCGCCGGTATCGGCGATGATCCGCTTCTTCCCCATGCGTTGGGCGAGCAGAATTTGGCCCATGCAGTTGTTGATTTTATGCGCACCGGTGTGGTTCAGCTCGTCGCGCTTAAAATAGACCTTTGCGCCGCCAAAATACTTCGTGATCCGCTCAGCGAAGTAGAGCGGGCTTGGTCGGCCCACATAATGCGCCAGATAGTCGTCCAGCTCGGCCTGAAAGGCTGGGTCAGACTTGGCATCCGCATAGGCCTGCTCGACCTTGACGATCAAAGGCATAAGGGTCTCGGCGATGAAGCGGCCGCCGAAGATACCGAAATGCCCCTCGTCGTCCGGGCCGGTGCGATATGTGTTGGGTTCCGCGCTCATGATCTTTCGGGGTGCTTATACATCCTTGTCGGCCGGCTCAAAAGCAAACAGGTTAAAGGCTTTCGATCGCTTCTAGGAAGGCGCGGATGCGCGCCGGGTCCTTGTGGCCCGGCGCGGCCTCCACCCCCGACGATACATCGATGATCGTTGTCCCCGACGCTCTGACCGCGTCGGTCACATTGTCTGCGTTGATCCCGCCCGCGAGCATCCACGGCACCGGCCATTTCCGGCCGGTAAGCAGGGCCCAGTCGAAGGTGAGTGCATTACCGCCCGGCAGCGCGTTCGTCATGCCAGCCGGCGCCTTGGCGTCGAACATCAGCCAGTCCACCGCGCCGTCATAGGTGTGGGTCACATCGAGATCGGCTTTGGTCGCGACCTTGATAGCCTTCATCACAGGTAGGCCTGTACACGCCTTCACTGCACGGCAGCGCTCCGGGCTCTCTGAGCCGTGCAGCTGGATCATTTCGAGGGGCACGCGCTCGAGGATCTTGTTAAGCAGGGCGTCGTCGGGATCGACAAACAGCCCTACTCTCGACACGTCGGCGGGCACCAGCGCGGCCAGCTCTGCGGCGGCGTCTGGGTCGAGCGCGCGCGGGCTCGGCGGGTAGAAGACGAGGCCGATGAATTTTGCACCGCCTGCGACGGCGGTGCGCATGGCGGTCGCGTCGTTTATGCCGCAGATCTTGGCCGCGACACTCACCGGTTTATTCCTAGATCGCTAGCGATTCGCGACGCGGCCGCACCTACTTCCTCGGTGCCTGTGATGGGTCGGCCGATGATAAGGATGTCGGCGCCGTCGTCGCGTGCTTGGGTCGGGGTGGTGATGCGTTTCTGATCACCCGATGCGGCCCAGTTGGGGCGGATTCCGGGGACGATCAGCTTGAAGTCATTGCCGCAGGCCGCCCGGATAGCGGTGATTTCGGCCGGCGAGCAAACCACGCCGTCGAGCCCTTCGGACTGGGCTAGCTTCGCGAGCCGCACCACCGAATCTCGTGCGGGCACGGCCTGCCCGACCGCTGTCAGGTCAGCATCGTCGAGGCTGGTGAGCACGGTCACCGCGACGACCAGCGGGCGCGATGCGCCGCCGCTTTGCTCAGCGGCCTCGCGTGCGGCGGCCAGCATGGCCGGTCCGCCGGCGGCATGAACGTTGACGATGGCGGCGCCTAAGTCGGCGACGGCGCGGACTGCGCCGGCTACTGTGTTGGGGATGTCATGGAATTTCAGGTCCAGAAAAAGCGGAAGTCCGAGATCGACGATTCGGCGCACCCCGTCGGCCCCGTTTGCGGAGAAAAATTCGAGCCCGGCCTTTACGCCACCCACATGGCCGCGCAGGGCGTCGGCCCAGGTTAGTGCCTGATCGAGATCGGGTGTGTCGAGGGCCGCAAAGACTGGGTTTACGGGCAGGTCCGGTCTGTCTGTCATAGCGTGGCTGCTTCTAGCAGAGGTCCGTCCGCCGGTCACGCACCCGGAGCACCTCGGCGAGGCAAAGGAACAGGTGGTAGAAGCTCGATGCCGGGGCGGTCTCCGCAAAACCTAGGCCCGCGCGGTTGAGATGGTCCTGCCAGTTGCCGGATCCGACCGCCAGATAGAGACCGAACAGGCGTTCAAGCAGTATTTCGAGCCGCGCGGCAGCATCCGAGTCCGGGCCGGCCTCAAGCCGCGCGGTGTGAGCCTTGATCGCTTCGGTCTGGACCCACAAGCGCTTGTTGTCGTCGATGGAGGTGCCGTGACCGAGCCGCGGGTCCGCGCCCGCGCGCAGGACGGAGTCGAAACCTAGACCTCGGGCTGCCCCCGGGTCGTTGTCGATACCATGGGTCACGGCGAATTTGTAAAGTGCGTCGGCCTCGGCATCGGTGGGGTCGCCCGTCGCCTCGCTGTAACGTCGCAACAGCCATACCCATTCGAAATGATGGCCCGGTTCCACGATCTGGCCGAGCGTTCCGGGGGCGGGCGACCAGTCGCCAGTGAAGAACTCGCGTAAGGTGCCGGTCTCCGGGTCGCGCAGATGCACGCGGAACAGCTCGATGATGCGCTTTGCTCGGTCCAGATAGTTTGCATCTGAGGTCGCGGTGTTAAGCGCGAGCAGCGCCTCAAGCAGATGCATGTGCGGGTTCTGACGGCGCGGAAGGTCACGACCCGGATTCTCAAAATAGCCGCCATGCACCGGATCGGCCAATATCTCGTCCATAAAGCTGAGTACCCGGGCCGCCCAGTCAAGTGCGGCGGAATCGCCGCTTGCGCGGTGATACCAGGCGAGCGCGAATAGCGCGAAGGCCTGCTCATAGGACTCGATGCGACCGTCGACCGGAGTACCGTCGCGCGCGCCGGCGTAGATGAACCCGCCGCCGTCCTCGCGCCAGTAATTTCCGGTCAGGAAGTCGAATCCGCCGCGCGCAACCTCGAGCGCCGTAGGGCCGCCATCGGGTGGGGTCCAGCCGAGCAGATGGGCGTGGCTGTAGACATAGATCTGCCGCGCCTGAACGCGCAGACGCTTGTTGCGGTCGAGCAGTGGCTGGCCATCGAGGGTGAGGCATTCGACGAAGCCGCCCATATCGGTGTCGTAGCCGGCATGGGACCAGAGCGGCAGCGCATGCCGGGTTAGCCATTCGTGGATATAGTGCGCATCGATGCTCATGGTTCTAGCCTGTCGATCAGGAGTTCCGCCGCCGCCAGATCCTCGGGCGCCGTCCCGACCGACTTGAACAGCGTGATCTTGTTGTCAGCCGACCGGCCGACATGCTCGTCGCGGGACAGCTCCGCGAGTTCGGCGGCCGCGACTGCGTCGCGGAGGTCATTGCAGATCGAGGCGTTGATGCCGTCCCGGACTGCCCGTCGAGTAGCAGATATTCGCCCTGGACGGATAGCGCCGGGTGGGTCTGGTTAGGATTGTCGGGATGCACAGCGACGTTCTTCAAGCCGATGTACCGCGGCGGCACCACACGGCTCCAGGCGGGCATTATCAGCGGCAATGTTGCGTCGTCGCGTAAGCCCATCGGGATCGTGTGATGGCGGCGGGCCGGCGTTTCGACGCCGCCGCGAAAGGCGCCGTGTAGTGACGCTTCCGAGCTGGGGGCGTCGAGCAGCATGTCTACCGTTGCCGAGCTGATAGTTCGCAACGTCGGGTCAGCCTGTCTGTGCCGGGGGCTGCGGCGTGATCGCCCGAGGCGTATCGGTCGGTGTGTCTTGCGCGATGTGCCGCTCGAGTTCGCGGATGCGCGCTGTGCGCTCGCGGGCTCGCTTGCGTGCGGGCGCGCCCGAAAACCATATTAGCACCGCGCCCAGCGGGAACCCGATGCCTAGGCCGATGAAGATGAACACAAACAGTGGCCAGGCAATGATGATGTCCAGCGGCCAGAGGTCGACATCGACGTCGCTGCGATTGTTGACCGCAAAGACGACGACGATGACCGCGACCGGGACAGTAATCAGCCAGCGCAAGCGGCTCACGAAATTTTCCCGAATATGTTCATCTGTTTGGACCCGTCAATCCAAGTGCACTCGCTTGGCGGCATGGCGTTTGTCCACGCTGGGCGAGCGGGCAGAGTTTAGCCCATCCGTGGTGTGGATGAATGTCGAAGCACGAATTTTCATCCGCGCGGGGGAGTATGGATTAGCCGCCGTTGTTCAGGCGCTCGCGCAGTTCCTTACCGGTCTTGAAGTAGGGAACGACCTTGGCGTCTACGTCGACGGCCTCACCGGTGCGGGGGTTTCGGCCGGTTCGTGCCGCGCGCCGCTTGATTGAGAAGGCGCCGAAACCGCGTAGTTCGACCCGATCGCCGTGCGCCAGTGCGGCAATGATTTCCTCGAGAATCGTGGCGACGATACGCTCGGCGTCACGTTGCAACAGGTGCGGGTTGCGCTCGGCCAGGCGCTGTATCAATTCCGATTTGGTCATTGTCATCCCCCCGAGATTCGCCCGTCTCGAAAATCTGCCTTCCCCCGAAGGCTTAGCCGCAGCTCAAATCCTGTTAGCGCGGCGAAGGTTGCCAAAGAGAAACAAGACCGTCAAGTGTTAATGCATTGGAAAACAACGATTTTCCTGCAAGTCCGATGAGCTGCTCGAGAAGTCCCTCTTTGTCGGTCGACGTACGCACGGTTTTGACCGAAAGCTCGGCGGGCAGATTGCGCGCAAGCAGCATCCAGTCGATCGCGGTGGCCTCGTCACCGATGGCATCGATGAGCCTGTTTTCAACGCCCTGCCTGCCCGAAAACACTCGCCCGTCGGCGAGGGCTCGCAAGTCTGCGCCCTCTATTGGACGGCGTTCGATCACTAGGTCGACGAAGAAATCATAGAGGTTGAGGACTACCGCCTCGGTCGCCGCGCGGCCGACGGGCGTCAGCGGTTCGACCGGCGAGGGGATTCCCTTGAGTTCAGACGACTTGATTGTCACCGGTTCGACGCCGACCTTCCCGAGGAGTTCCAAGACATTGGCCGACTGCAGGATGATGCCGATCGATCCGGTAATAGAGCCCTCGCGGGCGAATATCCGGTCCGCGGCGAGCGCGGCCATATAGGCCGCCGACGTTGCCACGGTGCCCATGACCGCGACGACGGGCTTGGCCTCGGAGATGGATCGCAGGCCGCGGTAGAGGTCTTCGCCGCCTACGACGCTGCCGCCGGGGCTGTCGATATGGACGATTACGGCACGGACGTCCGCGTCCTCGGCCAAGCGCGCCAGTGTGCGGTTTCTGGCGTCGTCGCGGACGATGAGGCCCTCGATCTGAACGCGGGCAATATACTCGCCGTGGAGCAGCGCGTTGCGGCCCTGCAACAGAACGAGTACGGCGCCGACGACCACCAAGAGGGTGATCGCCTGCCAGACATGCAGCCGGCGTTTCAGCCGGCGGCGGTCTAATAGAGCATCCGGGTCATAGGACATGCGGGCCGGTTAGGCGTGGAAGCCTCAGGACTTCTCCGCGCCCTCCTCGTCTTCCGCGTTGTCCGAAGGTGTCTCTTCGGCGGAAGCTTCTTCTTCCGCGGCCGCCTCGGGTGCCGGCGTCTCGCCGATCATCTCCTGAGTCTCGGCCTGCTTCTCGCGGATTGCGGCCCCGAGGATGTCACCCAGCGAGGCCCCGCTGTCGGACGAGCCGAACTGCGCCATCGCGGACTTCTCCTCGGCAATCTCGTTGGCCTTGATCGACAGCGATATGCGCCGGTTCGCCGAGTCGATATTTGTCACCTTGGCATCGACCTTTTCCCCCACCGCGAAGCGGTCCGGGCGTTGCTCAGAGCGATCGCGCGACAGGTCCGAGCGGCGGATGAAGGCTATCAGGCCACCCGACGTGGTGACTTCGATGCCGCCGTCATTCACTTCCGAGACGGTGGCCGTTACGACCTCGCCCTTGTGGATGTTGCCCAGTGATTCGGCGAACGGATCGCTCGACAACTGCTTGATGCCCAGCGAGATGCGTTCCTTCTCGGTGTCGACCTCGAGGATCTTCACCTTAACTATGTCGCCCTTGTTGAATCCCTCGAGCGCTTCCTCGCCGGTCTTGTCCCACGAGACGTCCGAAAGATGGACCATACCGTCGATGTCGCCCGGCAGGCCGACAAAGAGGCCGAACTCGGTGATGTTGCGTATCTCACCCTCGATCTCAGTGCCACCCGGGAACTTGACTGCGAACTCGTCCCAAGGATTTTCCTGAGTTTGTTTAAGGCCGAGCGAGATGCGGCGCTTCTGCGGGTCCACGTCAAGGACCATCACGTCGACTTCCTGGCTGGTCGAGACGATCTTGCCCGGATGCACGTTCTTCTTGGTCCAGCTCATCTCCGAGACATGGACCAGGCCTTCGATGCCCGGTTCCAGCTCGACGAAGGCGCCATAGTCAGTGATGTTTGTCACGCGGCCCGTGAAGCGGGCACTGACAGGATATTTGAGTTCCACATCGTCCCATGGGTCGGCCTCGAGTTGCTTCATGCCGAGGGAGATACGCTGGGTCTCCGAGTTGAAGCGCACGACCTGAACCTGAACGGTCTGGCCAACCTGTAGTGCCTCGGAGGGGTGGTTGATGCGGCGCCAGGAGATGTCAGTGACGTGCAGCAGACCATCGACACCGCCGAGATCGACGAAGGCGCCATAGTCGGTAATGTTCTTGACTACGCCCTGAAGAATTTGGCCCTCCTTGAGATTTGCGACCAGCTCGGTGCGTTCGGCTGCCCGGGTCTCCTCGAGGACGGCGCGGCGAGAGACGACGATGTTGCCCCGCGCGCGATCCATCTTGAGGATCATAAAGGGTTGCGGGGTGCCCATGAGCGGCGAGACGTCGCGCACGGGGCGGATGTCCACCTGGCTGCCAGGCAGGAAGGCGACGGCGCCCGACAGGTCGACCGTGAAGCCACCCTTAACGCGGCTGAAAATCGTGCCCGTGACCCGCTCGGTCTGCTCGAAGGCCTCCTCGAGCTTCTCCCAAGCCTCTTCCCGGCGCGCCTTCTCGCGCGACAGGACGACCTCACCGTTGATGTCCTCGTAGCGCTCGACGAAGACCTCGACCTTGTCGCCGACGGCGAGTTCCGCGGGCTGTCCCGGCGGGGCGAATTCCTTAAGCGGAACTCGGCCTTCGGACTTGAGACCCACATCGATCAGCGCGAAGTCGCCCTCGACCGAAACGACGGTGCCTTTGACGACCCTGCGTTCAAGAGATGAATTGTTTCCCAGGCTTTCTTCGAGGAGCGCGGCGAAATTTTCGCCTATTCCGGCGCTCTCGGGCGCCGCGGTGGTATCGGTCATGGGACAATATGTCCTTTCACATCATGGTTTTCATGCCAACCGGTTGGATCCGGTGGTCTTGTGCATCCCCCGTCTGTCCGGCCCATCCGGACATGGAAACGGTGTTACATACACGAACTGTTTGGCCGGGCTCACCAATTCAGACACTCGATATGCGCCCGCGCCGCGTCGAAGACGGCGTCCGGCGTTTCGTCCGAGGTGTCTAACGTATGCGCATCTCCCGGGATCAGCGGGGAGACTTTTCGCGTGCTGTCACGCACGTCGCGCGCTTCAATCTCGGCCAGAACGGCGGCATATGTACTCTCCAAACCCTTCTCCCGCAACTCTTTATGGCGCCGTGCCGCCCGAATTTCGGGGCGGGCCGTGACGAAAAGTTTCACTTCTGCGTCGGGGCAGACTACCGATCCAATGTCGCGGCCGTCGAGCACGGCCCCCGCCTTGCCGCTGGGCGGGGTGCGGGCGAAGTTGCGCTGGAAATTGAGCAGCACCTGGCGGACGGCCGGGATCGCCGCCACCTGCGAAGCCGCATCGGCAATGGTTTCGGTGTGCAGGTCTACGGATTCCAGCGAGCCGGGGTCGAGGGCCTTGGCAGCACGCAGGGCGTCGGTTTCGTTCGCCGGGTCGCCGCCCGCCTTCAGGACGAGGTATCCGACCGCGCGATACAGCCGGCCGGTATCCAAGAAGGCGAAGTCGAAATGTTCAGCGAGGCGTCGAGCCAGCGTACCCTTGCCCGCCGCGGCGGGGCCGTCAATGGCGATGATCATGATGTCGGGTTCGTTTCGGCCGCGGCGATATCGGCGCCCAGCCCGGCCATGGTTTCGATGAAGCGGGGGAAACTGGTCTCGACCGTGCGGATGTTATCGACCGTGACCGGGTCTTGCGTCGCGAGGCCGAGGACGAGAAAACTCATGGCGATGCGATGGTCTAGGTTCGCCGCGATCTGAGCCCCGCCCCGGGGCGGTCCGGCGCACCCTTGGATTACCATCCGATCCTCTTCGGTCCACACCGCCACGCCGCAGTCGACGAGTCCGGCCTCGACGGCGGCAAGCCGATCGCTTTCCTTGACCCGCAACTCGCTTACGCCCTCGAAGACGGTGGTGCCGTCGGCGCAAGCGGCGGCGGCCGCCAGCACGGGGTATTCGTCGATCATCGACGGCGCGCGCTCCGGGGGCACGACCACCCCCTTGAGGACGCCCGCCCGCACACGGAGGTCTGCGACAGGTTCGCCGACGACGTCGGGCCGATTATAGCGGGTGATGTGTGCGCCCATCTCGGCGAGCGTGTCGAACAGGCCGATGCGAGCCTGGTTCATTCCGACAGACGGCAGCGTGACGTCGGACCCTGCCACGATCGCCGCGGCGACGACTGGGAAGGCGGCGGAGCTCGGGTCGGCGGGTATCTCAATATCCGTTGGGTGCAGCTCAGGCTGGCCGGTGACGGTGACCCGCCGGCCCTCGGGTGTGTCGGCGATCTCGAGCTTGGCGCCCATATGGGCAAGCATGCGTTCGGTATGATCGCGGGTCGCGGCCGGTTCCACCACGCTGGTGCGTCCGGGCGCGTGCAGGCCAGCCAGCAGGATCGCCGACTTCACCTGAGCCGAGGCGATGGGCAGGACATACTCGATCGGCAACAGGTCGGCGGTGCCGGTTAAGGATAGCGGCATCCGGTCACCGTCGCGCGCGGTCGTTTGCACGCCCATTTCGGCAAGCGGCGCGATGACGCGGCCCATGGGGCGGGCGCGCAAGGAGTCGTCTCCGGTCAGGATGGCGGTGAAGTCGTGGCCGGCAAGCAGCCCACACAGCAGGCGCGCGGCGGTGCCGGAATTACCTAGGTCGAGCACATCGTCGGGTGCGTGCAGGCCGCCCACGCCCACCCCGTCGATCCGCCAGGCGCCATCGTCGTCACGCGCGATGCCGACTCCCATCCGGCGCAGTGCCGCCGCCGTCGCGAGCACGTCCTCGCCCTCGAGTAGGCCCCGGGCGCGGGTCGTGCCCACCGCCATCGCGCCGAGCATCAGCGCGCGATGCGAGATCGACTTATCGCCCGGCACGCGGACGCAGCCTGAAAGCGCGCGGCTAGCGCGTGCAATGGCGGTGTGGGGAGAATCTTCGGGCATCGAGTCGAGGTCGTTCGTTCGCGTCATAGGTCCGGGCGGCGTCCGATTAGCACAAGTTTCTCTGCCGGACCATGAAGCAAGGGCGAGGGGATTCTTCGGCTGGGGTCGCGCCGGCTCGGTAAACGATGCGACAAAGAGACGATTGGGCGCGCATTTACTTTTGACAGTTAGGGTTGTTCGTGGCAAACGGCGCGTCCGAAACAAACCGGAGGTACCACCAGTGGCAAAACCGGAATGGGGCGTGAAGCGGACCTGCCTGTCCTGCGGCACAAACTTCTATGACATGCAGAAATCGCCGATCGTCTGCCCTAGCTGCGACACGGTCTTCGATCCCGAGGCCATCTTCCGCCCGCGTCGCAATCGCCCGGCCGAGCCGGACGCCCGCCCGCCTGCCAACGACGATGCTGCGAAGCCGGAGACGGGTGACGAGGATGCTGACGAGGTAGCGGCGCTGGTCAGCGATGTCGAGGTCGAAGGCGACGACGACGACGACGCGATCGGTGTCGATCTCGACGATGACGACGATGACGACGAGCCGGTCGTGGTGATCAAGAAGGACGATGACGACGACTAGGTGGACGCGACCGGAGAAAGCACTTGCGTTGCGCGGCGGGTTGCGTATCTTCCCGCCGCCCGGTTGGAAGGCCGCGCGCCACAGAATTTTAAATTGCGAGATTGGGGCCGTAGCTCAGTTGGGAGAGCGCTACAATGGCATTGTAGAGGTCGTCGGTTCGATTCCGTCCGGCTCCACCAGTTTCCAGAAAAGCCCGGTCCAGATCCTTGGGGCCGGGCCTTTTTGTGCCTACCTCCGCAAGCCTCTCGGCTACCCGCAGCGACATCAGCGGCCGCATTCGCTACCCTGACCGCGCTAGGCGACCTGCAGGCGGTGAGGCGTTAGGCACTTAATCCACGCCCATGTACAACGAATGTCTAATAGACTAGGAACCGCCATTGGGGATGATTGGAAACAGGATGCGGTCGCGCTGGCGCATGCCGCGCCGGCATCAGGTTCCTCCGTTCCCCCGACCCCGTCACGGGGTTCTTCAAGTGCAGGGCTCGGCCCTGCACTTTTTTTGTGCGCCCGCCGGGGCTTTGGCCTTTGTGTTAGGTTCGCCTGTGGGTCCCGTCGCGGTGACGGGCCGGGTTGCATGACTGCGGCAAGCATATGCTGACCAACTGGATCATTCTCGGCGTGTCGCTGGTCTATATCGGCGGCCTTTTCGCGATCGCGTCGTGGGGCGATCGCAAGTCGGAGCGCCACGGCTCGCGCATCCGCGCCAAGCCCGTGATCTACGCGCTGTCGCTCGCGGTCTACTGCACGTCCTGGACCTTCTACGGCAGCGTCGGACTTGCCTCGACCTCGGGCTATGACTTCATCCCGGTCTATCTCGGCCCGATCCTTTTGTTTACCGCGGGCTATTTTGTGCTGCGTAAGATCGTACGTATCGGCAAGGCGGAGAACATCACCACCATCGCCGACTTCATCGCCGCCCGCTTCGGCAAGAGTCAGGCGTTGGCGGCGGTGGTTACCCTATTCGTGGTCATTGGAATCCTGCCCTATATCGCGCTGCAGCTGAAGGCCGTCTCGACTAGCTTCAACGTGCTGATCAGCTATCCCGAGATCATTATGCCGTTGGGTATCGCCGGCACTGCCCTGTGGGCGGACACGGCGCTGGTGGTGGCGCTGCTGATGGCCGTCTTCTCTATTATGTTTGGGACGCGTAACATCGACGTTACCGAGCATCACCAGGGGATGATGCTGGCGATCGCGTTCGAATCGATCGTGAAGCTGGTCGCCTTTCTCGCCGCGGGTATCTTTGTGACCTTCTTTATGTTCGACGGGATCGGCGACTTGGCCTCGCGGGCCCGGGCGACGGGCTACGTCGCCGAGCGCTTCGCGGTGGATATTGACGCTTCTAAATGGGTGACGATTACGCTCCTGTCGCTGACCGCGATCATATGCCTGCCGCGCCAGTTTCACGTGGCCGTCGTCGAGAATGCTGACGAGCGCGAGCTGCGCACGGCAGCCTGGCTGTTCCCGACCTACCTAGTTGCCATCAACATCTTCGTCATCCCGATTGCGCTCGCCGGGCTGCTGCTCTTTGGTGGCGGCGGGGTGGACGCGGACACCTTCGTTTTGACCCTGCCGATGCTGGCGCGCCAGGAGGCGCTCACCCTATTCGTGTTCATCGGCGGCCTGTCGGCGGCTACGGGTATGGTGATCGTCGCCACGGTGGCGCTTGCGACCATGATCTCGAACGACGTCTTTATGCCGCTCTACCTGCGTTATCGGCATGGCGGCGCGCGCGTCGACGTCGATATCGGCACGACCCTCCTGAGCGTCCGCCGGGTCGCGATGACGGCGATCCTTTTGCTGGCCTATGCCTATTACCGAGTTGCGGGTGACGGGCAGGCACTGGCTTCGATCGGCCTGATCTCCTTCGCCGGCGTCGCCCAGTTTGCGCCGGCGATCTTCGGCGGAATCTTCTGGTCAAGCGCGAGCCGTTCCGGTGCGCTGGCGGGTATCCTCGCCGGCGGCATGGTCTGGGCTTATACGATGCTGCTGCCGACTTTCGCGGCGAGTGCCTGGTTCCCCGAGACGCTGCTCACGGCAGGTCCGGCTGGGATTGGGTTCCTGCGGCCGCAGGCTCTGTTCGGCATCGATTTCAACGATACCCTTACCCATGGCGTTTTCTGGAGCCTCTCGGCCAACATCGCGTTGCTAGTCATTCTGTCGCTCGCTAGCCGGCCGAGTGTCCTCGAGCGCGGCCAGGCTCGCGCCTTCGTCCAGGTGATGGGAGCGGAGCGCACTGCGCGGCCACGCGCGTTGCAGGGTTCCCTGACCATCGGCGACCTCGAGGAGCTCGCCGGTCGCTATCTTGGTGCGGCCGTCGTGCGCCGCGCCTTCGCGGAGTATCTAGCCGAGCGCGAGCTACCGCCGTCCGTCAACGATCCCGTTGATGCCGGCGCCCTGCGTTTCGCCGAACGGCTGCTGGCGAGCGCCATCGGTGCGTCCTCGGCGCGGCTGGTGATCGCGCTGTCGCTCGAGCGCGACAATATCGACATCGAAAGCGCGATGTCACTACTCGACGGAGCGTCGGCGGCCATTCAGTACAACCGCGAACTACTGCAGATGACCATGGAGAACATGCGCCAGGGCATCGCCGTGTTCGACGAGGATCTGCGCCTCGCTTGGCTTAACGAACGCTTCCGCGACTATCTGGGACTACCCGAGAAGTACGGCCGCGTTGGCGTCCCGATCGAGGACATCATCCGCTACTCAGCCGAGCAGGGCGAGTATGGCCCGGGCGACGTCGAGACAATCGTCCGGGATCTGCTGGCCCAGTACCGGCTGCGCAGGCCCGCGACCTATGAGCGCCGTCTTGACGACGGGACGGTGCTCGAAGTGCGCACCAGCCCGATGCCGGCGGGCGGGGTGGCTGTCAGCCTTATGGACCTAACCGATCGCGTGGAGGCCGCGGCCGAACTGGAGCTTGCCAAGCGCGAACTCGAACAGCGGGTCGACGAGCGTACCCGGGATTTGATGAATCTCAACGAACAGCTGCGCCGGGCCTCGGATGCCGCACAGCAGGCGAACTTGGGCAAGACCCAGTTTCTAGCCGCGGCGAGCCATGACCTGCTGCAGCCGCTGAACGCGGCACGGCTGTTTCTGTCGTCGCTGGCCGAGCGGCCGATCGATCCTGAGAATGCGGAGCTGGTGGGGCGGGTCGATACCTCGCTCCGCTCGGTCGAGGATCTGATCTCGGGCCTGCTCGACATCTCGAAGCTCGACGCCGGCGGGGTCGAGCCGCAGGTCGAGGATTTCAATGTTGGCGACCTGCTGCGCGCGCTCGGGACAGAGTTCATGCCGTTCGCCGAGGAGCGCGACATCGACCTGCGGATGGTGCCGTCGAACCGGATCGTGCGCAGTGACCGGCAGCAGCTACGTCGCATCCTACAGAATCTGTTGTCGAACGCGATCCGCTACACACCGCCTGGTGGGCGCGTTCTAGTCGGCTGCCGGGGTGCGGGCGAGCGCGTGAGATTCGAGGTGCTCGACACCGGTCCCGGTATTCCCCAAGACATGCGCGACGCGGTGTTCCGAGAGTTCCAGCGGCTGCCCAACGACGAGGGCAACGAGCAGGGGCTCGGTCTGGGACTCGCGATCGTCGAGCGGATTACCCGCATGCTCGGCCATACGGTCGAGCTGCGCAGCCGCCCGGGCGAGGGTTCGATCTTCGCCGTCGGCGTGCCGCAAGGCAGTGCGACGAATATCCGCCGCGCGGCCGCCGCGCGCCCGGTTTTTCGCGCCGGCGAGCTGGCCGATGCGATCATCCTGTGCGTCGACGATAATGCCGACGTGCGCGATGGCATGGCGGCGTTGCTTAGCGGCTGGGACTGCGACGTGCGCACGATCGCATCCAGCAGCGAGTGGCGGCGGGGGCTCGCCGGGGACACGCCGGACTTGATCATCGCCGACTATCACTTGGCGGGGGATGAGAAGGGCCCCGACGTGGTTACTGAGATCTGCGGGGTCCTAGAGCGGGTCATCCCTACGATCGTCATCACGGCCGATCCGTCGGAGGGGCTGCGCGAGGACGCATCGCGTCGCGGCCATGCGGTACTGGGCAAGCCGGTCAAGCCGGCAGCGCTGCGGGCATTGATGTCGCGCATGCTGTCGCAGCGTGCCACGGTGCGGCGCACGGCGTCCTAGCCCAGCGGCACCTTGCGGGCGGGATCGGCAACGCTCAGCCGTCCGGCGAGAATCACCGCTTGGGTCCGGGAATTCACGTCCAGCTTCTGCAAGATCGCCGAGACATGCGACTTTACCGTCGCCTCCGAGATATCGAGGTCGAAGGCGATCTGCTTGTTGAGCTTGCCGTCTGACAGCATACCCATCACACGCAGCTGCTGCGGGGTCAGGGCCGTGAGCCGGGCCGACAGCTCTGCATCGTCGGCGGATGTATCTGGCAGTTCGTCGATGCCGGCGGGGAGCCACGTGTCGCCCGCGATGATGTCGCGTACAGCGGCGCGGATATCGTCGACAGTGGCGGATTTCGGAATGAAGCCCGCGGCGCCGAAGTCTATCGCCTGACGCATGATGCGGCCGTCGGTACTTGCCGAGATCATTGCGATGGGCACCTCGGGGAACTCCGAGCGCAGGTAGACCAGCCCGGTGAAGCCCCTCATGCCGGGCATATGCAGATCGAGCAGCAGGAGATCGGGTGCACCCTCGCGGCGGATAGTCACCTCGGTTTCGGAGAAGGTCGCCGCCTCGTGGAAGCGAGCGTCGGACATGTCCTGCACGATCGTCTGCCTGAGCGCGTCGCGCACCAGCGGATGATCGTCCGCTATGACGATGACGCAGTCTGCCATTCGGCTTCTCCCTAGTTTCCGGATCTTTATCCGGTCAGGCTCTTCGGCAGATTAGGCGCCCTTGTCGACTGCCGTCCAGCCCGCTTTGGGCCGTGTCGGGCGTCACGATCGAAGTTGTGGGTCCGGATCTATTAAGGGCCCGGCAGCGTGATGCCGTAGCGCCAGCGCTCGATGGTGACGTCGGCGAAGACCCCGCCATAGTTGAGCGGCTCGCCAGCCCAAAATTCGTCGCAGGCCGCGCGCTCGGGATACTCCATGATCATCATCGAGCCGATCATCTGGGAGCCGTCGTCATTAAACATTGGGCCGCGCGCCACGTAGCGGTCCATGACGCTCGCCTGAAACTTGTGATGGGCCTCGGCGACCGCCGCGCGCTTCCTCTCGGCGTCGGGGCCATCCATTGCCGTGATCACAAACTGCTCCCAGCCCGCGGTGCGCGGATAGTCGTTGTATCGGAGTGCCATGGATGACGACCAACGGGTGATCGAGATCTCGCCGAAAGCACCGGCCCGGGTGTAGCCCTCATTGTCCATCCACTCCTGAGCGGCCACCTTGTCGGGCGCGTCTATCAAGGCCATGGCGCCTGCTGGGGTCTTGCCGTCGTCGGCGAGTAGGGGGCCGGAGAATCGGATTTGGCGCTCCGTCGCTCGCAGATATGCCTGATGAGCGTCCATCGCTGCCGCACGTGCGTCGAGCCCGCCATTGGCTTTGAAGTAGCCCTTGCAGATCCAGCTCGGGCTCTTGGTCCGGTAATACTCCTCGAGCTCTGCCTCGGATAGACCGAAGCGCGGGTCCCCCGGCAGCGCTCCGGACGGATTGTTGGGATCGGACATGGCTGGTTACCCCTAGATTGGAATTATTGATTGCATGGTCGCGCTCCGGGCGGTCCGGCGCAAGTGCTGTGACCCGCTCGCGAGCCCGGCTAAACTGTTTGCCAACATCAAAAGGGAAGGTACAGATTATGGCACGCACATTTCGCCGCGTGGTCACGGGCCACAACGATACGGGCAGGTCGATTATCTGGAAGGACGGGCCATCGCCCCAGGCCATCGAGCCCCTGCCAGGCCTTTTCCTGCACGAATACTGGGAGACGACCGCGCCTGCCGACAACACGGGCGGTACCGACACCGCGATTCGCGAGAACTCGATCGAGCCCCACGATCCCAACGGGACGATCTTCCGGGTGGTCGATTTCCCGCCCGATGAGATGTGGAAGGACGCCGATGTGGGCGCGGCGTTCGACGAGATGGGTTCGGGCGCGGCCCATGACGACGGCGCCAACACGCCGGGCATGCACGAGACCCAGACGACCGACTTCGCCATCGTGCTCGAAGGCGAGATCTGGGCGGTGATGGAGGAAGGCGAGACGATGCTCAAGGCCGGCGACGTGCTGGTCCAGCGCGGCACCAACCATGCCTGGTCGAACCGCTCCGACGAGAACGCCGCAGTGGCCTTCGTGCTCGTCGGCGCGAAACCGCGAAGTTAGCAATGTACGTTATGCCCGCACTTGTTGCGGGCATCCACGTCGAGGGGTCACGTGACGCAGCCACGTGGATGGCCGGGACAAGCCCGCCCGTGACGATAAGAAGGAGTACCAAACATGACCGCCAAGCTCCGCCACTTCGCCCTATCCGTACCCGACCCGCAGCGCGCGGCGAAGGATGCCGGCGCCTTCTACGAGATCAAGTTCCGCGACCCGGACGGCGTGATCTTCGACATCAACGAGGGCGGCTGTAAGACGGAACGGTAGCCCGGCGCGCCCGGGCGCGATTCCGATACGCGAAGCGAACAACAATCGAACGAGGGGCCGTGTCCGGCGTTTCCCTACATGGTCCCAGCGCGGTAGGCTGGTGACATTGAATAGGATTTCCTCGGGGGAGAACAACTCATGACGCGCATACTGATCAAGGGCGGCTGGGTCGTCTCGATGGATGACAAGATCGGCGACTTCCGGGGTGGCGACGTCCTGATCGAGGAGGACAAGATTGTCGCCGTTGACCGCAAGATCGACGTCGGCGACGCCGAGGTGATCGATGCGTCGAACATGATCGTCAGCCCGGGCATGGTCAACATGCACGAGCACACCTGGCAGACCGGGGTGCGCGGGGTCGTTGCCGACTGGACGATGTTCGAATATTCGACCCTGATGCACGCGACGGCGGTGGCGCATTTCACGCCCGACGACATCCGGCTCGCCAACCTCTGCGGCGCGCTGAATCAGCTCAACTGTGGTACCACGACCCTGTTCGACTGGCACCACTGCAACGCCACCATGGACCACACCGATGCGGCGATCGACTCCCTCGAGGAGGCGGGCATCCGCGCGGTCTACGGCCACGGTCAGACCAAGCTCGCCCCGAAACCGGGCGAGCCGCCCTTCTCGGAGGTGCCGCACTCGCGCGAGCGGGTCGAGCGGCTGCGCAAGGGCCGGCTCGCGTCCGACGACGGGCTCATCACCATGGCCATGTGTATCCAAGGGGTTGGCTTCTCGGTATGGGACTGCATTGAACATGATGTCCGGCTAGCGAAGGACATGGGCCTGCGCTGGTCCAACCACACCGGCGCTCAGGGCATTCCGTTTCTCGCCGACAACGCGGTGCATCGGCTCGACGAGCTGGGGCTGCTAGGTCCTGAGGCGGACTTCGTTCATGCGACCAACTTCACCGACGAGGAACTGAAGCTGATCATAGACCGGGGCGGCTCAATCACGGTTGCGCCCGAGTGCGAGTGCAACTTCGGTCATGGCAACCCGGTCACCGGTCGGGTGCTGGAACTGGGTGGCACCCCCTCCTTCGGCGTCGATCTCGAATCGAACATCTCCGGCGACATGTTCTCCGTCGTGCGGTTCTCGCTCCAGCTTGAGCGCGGCATGTACACCGACGCGCGCCCGCGCCCGACCAAGACCATGCCAGAACACCTCAAGACCCGGGTGGCGCTCGAATGGGCGACCATCGGTAATGCGCGCGCGCTCGGCATGGACCACCAGATAGGCTCGCTTACGCCGGGCAAGCAGGCCGATGTGATTCTGACTCGCGGCGACGATCTCAACACCTGTCCCGTGCACGACCCGGTCCAGACGCTGGTCTTCATGGCGACGCCCTACAATGTGGACACGGTCTTCGTTGCCGGTGAGGTGCGCAAGCGCGGAGGCAAGCTCGTCTATCCGGCGACCGCGCTTCGCGAGACGCTGGAGCGGCTGACGCAGTCCGGGCGCCGAATTCTCGATGCAGCCGGCGTTCTGGAGGCCCCGGCGGCGTAGACGCGGCCGGAAATTTTCTTTCATGATTGCGAACCGCTGGGTCGTTCTCGCCGCGCTCTTTCTCGCACGTTCGGCGCTCGGCTTCCATTTCCAGTCGGTGGCCTCGGTCTCGCCCTTGTTGGTCGAAGACCTCGGCATCGCCTTCACCGAGGTCGGCACGCTGATCGGCTTCTTCTCGCTCCTGGGCGTTGTCACGGCGCTGCCGGCGGGTTTTCTCGGTCAGCGCTTCGGCGAGCGCCGGGGCTGCATTGTCGGCCTAGCACTGATGTCGCTTGGTGGTTTCGTCATGTGGCTCGGAAACGATTTCGCCGTGATTGGCCTCGGGCGGATCGTCGCCGGCACCGGCGGGGTCATCATCACGGTGCTGATGGTGAAGATTGTCGGCGACCTGTTCGAGGGAAGGGAGGTCGTCACGGCGATGGCAATCCTGATGAACAGCTGGCCGGTGGGGATTGCGCTTGGCCTCTACACCCAGGGCGCGATGGCCGAGGCGTGGGGCTCGCAGGCGGTGTTCCTGACGGCCGGCATCGGATCGTTCGCCGGCATGCTGCTGGTCGCGATCCTCTACCGACCTGCCGCGAAGCCTGTCGCGCGGCCGGTACAGCGCCTTGCCATCACCCGAAGCGAGGCTACCAAGGTCTCCCTCGCGGGCGTCGTCTGGGTCCTCTACAACGCCGGCTACCTTATGGTTCTGTCCTTCGGCCCGGCGATGCTCGTGGTGCGCGGACTCGATGTTGCAGCGGCGGGCCTGCTGATCGCGAATGCGACCTTCGTTTACATGTTCGCGATCCCGCTGGGCGGTTGGCTTTCCGAGAAACTCGCGCGGCCCAACCTCGTGATGGTGGGCTGTTTCGCTGTGAGTGCTCTGGTAATCGGCATCATTCCGGTGGTCGACGCGCCGCTCTTGCTCTTCATCCTCGCTGCGATCTTCATCGGCATCCCGACCGGAAACGTGATGGCACTCACCGTCGAGACGGTGCGCGCGGAGCACCGCAACACCGGTACCGGCCTCTATCACACCTGGAACCATGCCGGCCTGTTCGTCGGCCCTGCTCTGGCCGGGTGGATCGTCGACCAGACCGGCGACCCGGCGTCGGCCATGTTCTTCGGCGGCGCGGCGGTGGTGCTGGCCATTTTCTTCTTGGGTGCACTTCGCGGCGTGCAATGGCGCGAGGCCCATGTCGGGTGAGTCATCCGTTGGTATCGTCATCCCGGTGCTGAATGCGGGCGCCGGTGTTGCGGCGACGCTCGGGTCTCTGGGAGAGGGTGCGCGCCTGTTCGATCTGGATGTCCTCGTGGTCGATGGCGGTTCCGAGGACGACACGGTGACGACGGCTGCTGCCCATGGGGCCCGGGTGATCGCGGCGGAGAGGGGGCGCGGCACCCAGATGGCCGCCGGCGCCGCTGCCGTGCGCGGCGACTGGCTGTTGTTCCTGCATGCCGATACGGTCCTCGCGCCCGGGTGGGCCGAAGCGCTGGCGGCGTTCATGGCCGGTGGCCGCGAGCGTGCTGCCTATTTCGTTTTCCGGCTCGATGACGACACGCCGGGTGCACGCCGAATCGAGCGGCTGGTCGCATGGCGCTGCCGGGCTCTGGGCCTGCCCTATGGCGACCAGGGGCTGGCGATCGCACGCGACCTATACACCGCCTTCGGCGGCTTCCCGGACATGCCGCTGATGGAGGATGTGTATCTCGTTCGCCGTCTCGGCCGCCGCCGGCTGGTGGGACTGGATGTTGCGGCGATCACGTCCCCGCGGCGTTATCACGACGGCGGCTACTGGCGGCGGCCCATCCGCAACCAGTTCTGCCTGCTGCTCTATCTGCTCGGGATACCCGTGCGGATGGTCGCGCGGGTCTACCGATGACGCCCCATCTGGTTATCTTCGCCCGCGCCCCCCGGCGCGGTGCGGTCAAACGGCGGCTCGCCGCCGACATCGGCCCGGGGGCCGCGTATCGTTTCTATCGGCAGACTCTGTTCGACGTGACGCGACGCCTTGGTGGCGATCCGCGCTGGCGGACCTGGCTGGCTGTAACCCCGGACCTGGATGCGATGCGCCCGGGCTTGTGGCCGCCTGTGCCGGGGGTCCGGCTGATCGGCCAGGGCAGCGGCGATCTCGGTATGCGCTTGGCTCGACCCCTTCGCAGGCTGCCGCCCGGCCCGGTGATCATCGTCGGAACCGACATCCCGGATATCGAATCGCGCTACATCGCCAGCGGGTTCGCGGCGCTGGGCAACCATGACTTCGTCTTTGGCCCGGCGACAGATGGCGGCTACTGGCTGGTCGGTGCGCGCCGCTGTCCAGCGGTGCCGAGAGGGCTGTTCCGGAATGTCCGATGGAGCAGCAATCATGCGTTGGCCGACACCCTTGCGGGCCTTCCCGCTGATGCCCGGGTGACAATGCTCGACGCGCTCGACGATGTGGACAATGGTGCAGCCTGGTCGGCGTGGCGCGTGCGGCGGACTGTCAACAAACCGTGACGTGACATCCGGCCTGTTCCTTCCGACATGGCGATAGCTACAATCGCGGATCCCAGCGGGGAAGGCATGGAATCGATCTACTACGTCATCTCGTGGCTCTGCCACCGGCACTGCGCGCATTGCTATGACACGCGCTTCCGCCCCTATGTTCGCGACGAGTGCGACGCGGTGGCGGACCAGGCGGTGTCGAGTCACGCGAAGATCGTCTCGAACCTCCCGGAGCGCATGACCTATCTCGAAACGGATGACGGAGCGGAGAATCCGGTGCGGGTGATCCTGTCCGGCGGCGAAGTGTTGCTCGACGAGACTCGTGAACCCGTTCTGTATCCGGTGATGGAGATGCTGCGCGAGAAGTATGTCGGCCGGGGCGGCGTGCGGGTCGTCGTGCAAACGACGGGCGACCTGGTGACGGCGGAGATTCTCGACGAACTTCTGGCTCGTGGCATGTGGCGGATGTCGATCACCGGCATGGATGATTTTCCCGTCGGCCATGAGGGCGCGAAGCGCGTGCCGCTGATCGAGTATCTGACCGAGGAACCGCTCACCAAAATCCTCGACAACCTCGCCGGGCGCCCGGCCTTCGAGGCGATCAATGCCGGCGTACCCGAGCGGTTGGGGCTAGCCTTCGGCTGGGATGAGGATACGTTCCGGCGCCACAGCGAAACGGTGACGCCGGCGGGGGAACCCTACCGCAACCTGTGCGGCGGCTGCGACCGGTTCCACGATCAGGTGCTCGGTCCACTCATCGAGAGGCTGCGGCGCGAGCGATTGCGCGGGTGCGACGTGGCGTGAGCGATGGCGATCGCATATTGGGTGTCTGCACCGCCCTGGCAGCGCGGCTCGGGATGCCGTCCGATGCGCTGCATCCGCTGCCTGATAAGGGGCTCGCCCATGATCATGTGCGGCTCTGCGACAGCGGGACGCTGGCGCGGGTGCCGAAGCAGAGCCAGCTCGGGCTGGCCGCAGCAGAGAATCTCGCATATCAGGCGGCCTGCTTTGCAAGGGCGGCGGAGAGCGGTCACGCGCCACGCCTGCACTACACGCTCGCGCCCGGCGACGGTCTGCCAATGGGGGCACTGATCGTCGAGGCGATTGACGGCCGGCCTCTCTCCCTGCCCGACGATCTGCAGGCAATGGCGGAATGCCTCGCGTCGATCCACGCGCTACCGCTGCCGCCGGGCGACGTTCGTGCGCCGCTGAAGGACCCGCCGGATCTACTTGGCGACACCTTTACCGAGGTTCTGGGTCAGGCGGGCTACATCGCCGGGGCAGAGCTGCACCCCGATGCCGAGGCGCAGATCCGCGAAGAATTGCGGTCCGCGGGCACGACCCTTGCACGCGCTGCCCGCCCGCCCCGATCACTGATCGCGTTCGACGCTCATCCCGGAAACTATCTGGTGCGACCGGACGGCCGCGTGATCCTGGTCGATCTGGAGAAGGCACGCTACGGCGCGGCCGGGTTCGACCTCGCCCATGCCAGCCTCTACACCTCGACGACCTGGGACGTGAACAGTCATGCGGTTCTCGGCCCCGGTCAGGTGGCGGATTTCTACCGCGTCTGGCTCGATGCGGTGCCTGCCGAACTGGCGGCAGCGACCGAGCCGTGGCTCTGGCCGCTGCGCCGCATCATGTGGCTCTGGTCCGTCACCTGGTGCGCCAAGTGGCGGGTCAAGTCTCGTCAGGCAACGGAAACCGGAGGCGAAAAGAATGGATCCACTGATAACTGGTCGGCGAAGCTCAGTGACGATGCACTGATCAGGCATGTTGCGGGCCGGGTTGCCGACTATCTCGACCCCGAAACCATCGCCCATATCCGCGCCGACTGGCAGCCGTCTGCCGCGGCGACTGCACGGACGGGCTGAACATCAGAAGGAGATTTGCGCATGCGTCGCCTGATCGCGGCCCTGGCCGTTTTGCTCACATTCGTCGCCACGGTGCCGGCCAAGGCCGAGGACTGGAACGCTGTGGTCGCCAAGGCTCGCGGCCAGACAGTCTTCTGGAACGCGTGGGGCGGGGACGCGCGTATCAACGCCTATATCGTTTGGGCCGGTGACCATTTGCAGGCGCGCCACGGCGTCACCGTCCAGCATGTAAAGCTGTCTGACACGTCCGAGGCGGTGGCACGGGTCGTGGCCGAGAAGGCGGCGGGCCAGCTCACCGGAGGATCGGTCGACCTCATCTGGATCAACGGCGAGAACTTCGCGGCGATGAAGCGCAACGACCTGCTATTCGGGCCCTGGACCCGGGACGTGCCGAACTATCGCTTCGTCGATACGGTCAACAAGAAGACGACTACCGTCGACTTCACCGTGCCTGTCGACCATATGGAGGCGCCCTGGGGCATGGCCCAGTTCGTCTTCATGTATGACACTGCTCATGTGGACAATCCACCCCGCTCGATCACGGCGCTACTAGAATGGGCGCGAACGAACCCCGGGCGCTTTACTTATCCCCAGCCGCCCGATTTTCTCGGCACCACCTTCCTTAAGCAGGCCCTGATCGAACTGGTCACCGACCCTGCGGCTCTGCAGGCGCCTGCGAGGGACGTGGCGCAGATCTCGGCGCCGCTCTGGGAGCTGCTCGATGTGCTGCACCCGCTGATGTGGCGGCGCGGTCTGGTCTTCCCGCAGAACGGGCCCGCCATGCAACGGCTGCTCGACGATGGCGAGGTCGCGATCGCGCTGTCGTTCGAGCCGGCCGAGGCGTCGGGCCTGATCGCCCAGGGTAAGCTGCCCGACACGGTCCGCACCTTCGTCCTGGACGAAGGCACCATCGGCAACACCAACTTCGTCGCGATCCCCTTTAATGCCAACGCCAGGGAGGGTGCGATGGTCCTGGCCGACTTCCTGATGTCGCCCGAGGCCCAAGCCCGCAAGCAAGATCCGGCCGTCTGGGGCAGCTTCACCGTGCTCGACACGGCGCGGTTGCCCGAGGATGCCCAAGCGGCGTTCCGGAATCTTGACCTCGGCATCGCGACCCTGTCGCCGGATGAACTGGGCACGACCCTGCTCGAGCCGCACCCATCCTGGGTCACTGCGCTCGAAGCCGAATGGACGAAGCGCTACGCCAGCGGGAAGTAATCGAGATGGGGGCGTCTTACTCCCTGCGCTGGGTACCGGCTGTCACGCTGTTGCTGTTGCTCGGCCCGGTCTTCGCGGGTCTGCTTGGGACCGTGCTGCCGGCCTTCGGCTACTTGCCGGCTCTCGGCGGGCTTGCGTTCGGCTTTGAAGCTTGGCGGGCGTTTTTCGCTGCCCCGGGCGTCGCGGAATCGATCCGACTGTCCTTAGTGACCGGGCTGGCGGTGACCGCGCTGTCCTTCGCCGTGGTCATTCTCTTCGTTGCGGGCTGGCATGGCACCGCATCCTTTGCTTGGGTGCAGCGATTTCTCTCGCCGCTCCTGTCTGTTCCGCACGTGACCGTCGCGTTCGGGCTCGCATTCCTGTTGGCACCGTCGGGCTGGATCTTCCGTCTGACCTCACCTTGGCTCACAGGTTATGATCGCCCGCCCGATCTGATTATCGTCCAAGACCCGGACGGTCTTGCGCTGATTGCGGGGTTGATGGTCAAGGAGATTCCCTTCCTGTTCCTGATGACGCTGGCCGCCATCGGTCAGGTGGACGCAGCGCGGGTGCGCACCATGGCTCGCACGCTAGGCTACGGCACGATCGTGGCCTGGCTGAAGGCCGTGTTCCCGTTGGTCTACCGGCAGATTCGTCTGCCGATCTTCGCCGTCCTTGCCTTTGCGGCCTCTGTGGTGGACGTCTCGGTGGTGCTGGCACCCTCGACTCCGCCGCCGCTCGCCGTGCAGCTAGTGCGCTGGTTCAATGACCCGGACCTAGCGCTGCGCTTCGTCGCGTCGGCCGGGGCGCTCGTGCAGCTCGGCCTCGTGGTTTCGGCGATCTTGGCCTGGTGGCTGGGCGAGCGCATCGTCGCCTGGCTCGGCCGTAAATGGGTTCACGCGGGAACCCGTGGGAGGCACGACATGCCACTGCGGATCGCTGCGGCGGCGGCTCTGACGGCGAGCTTCCTCGCCGCATTTCTCGGGCTCGCATCCATGGCGCTCTGGTCGGTTGCCGGCCGTTGGCGCTTCCCCGACCCTTTGCCGGGGCGGCTCTCGCTCGAGGCGTGGACGGCCAACGCCGACCGGCTGATCAATGCGACGCTCAACACCGCGACCATCGGTATCGCGGCGGCGCTTGTCGGCCTTGTCCTGACCATCGGGTGCCTTGAGAACGAGGCGCGGTTCGGCAGGCGGGCGGCGAGCCGGGCGCTGTTGCTGCTTTATTTGCCGCTGTTGGTGCCGCAGATCGCGTTTCTGTTCGGCACCCAGATCCTACTGGTGATGAGCGACCTCGACGGCGCCTGGATCGCTGTCGCCTGGGCCCATCTGGTGTTTGTTCTGCCCTATGTCTTCCTGTCACTCGCGGATCCCTACCGAGCCTGGGACGACCGCTACGCGCGGGCGGCGGCGTGTCTCGGGGGCTCGCCGTTGCGGGTCTTCTGGCGGATCAAGCTGCCGATGCTGCTGCGACCCGCCCTAGTAGCGGCAGCCGTAGGCTTCACCGTGTCCATCGGACAGTATCTGCCGACCTTGTTCGCCGGTGCCGGCCGGGTCGATACGCTGACGACCGAGGCTGTCGCGCTCGCCTCGGGTGCGGACCGTCGGACGATCGGCGCCTACGCGCTTCTGCAGATGATCCTGCCGTTCGTCGCCTTCGGGCTGGCCGCCGCCGCACCGGCCTGGCTATTCCGCAACAGGCGGGGGCTCCGGGTCACGGCCTAGTGGTTGGGGGCGGGGGCTTTAGGCTTGACAGGCCCAAGGCGCAGAAGGCCCAGTGCGCCCAAGCCACACCAAGACAATCCGGGGTATAGGATGAAACTGTTCAGCTACTGGCGCTCGCTCGCCGCATTCCGCGTTCGCATTGCGCTCAATCTGAAGGGTCAGCCCTTCGAGGTGGTCTCGACCGATCTGATCAAGGGCGAGCAGTTCGATCCGGAGTATCTCAAGATCAATCCCCAGGGTGTCGTCCCGGCACTGATCACCGATGACGGAAACACGCTCACCCAGTCGATGGCGATCCTCGAATATCTAGACGAGACCTATCCCGAACCGGCCCTGATGCCGGCCGATACGATTGCGCGCGCGCGGGTGCGCTCGCTCTGCATGATACTGGTCGCCGATATGCACCCGCTCGTCGTGCCG
>MDTE01116688.1_pt1 | contig 39572 bp, 25 predicted proteins | sample 811231 | NCBI WGS metagenome assembly MDTE01 (sample SAMN05326651, study PRJNA326480) | marine metagenome | isolation source: seawater | place: Indian Ocean: Red Sea | collected 2010 | reverse complement strand
GGGAACCAGAATGCATCATAGGTTGTCTGTCTTTCCCGCACCATATTCCCAGTGCATATTCCCAGTGCATTTCCCAGTGCATTTCCCAGTGCATTTCCCAGGGCATTCCCAGTGATCAACCTACTTCTCCGTGCCACCGCTGACGCCACTTCCCAAAGCTCACAGCAAACAGTGACTGAAGCAGCCCTGATAATGTGCACCCCTCTCGCTAAAGCACCCGTATTGCCAGTATGACGAGGCGTCAGGGCGGCCAGTACCGACTGGAACTGCGGCCGTGGGTGTATGTTGTTCGGCTCCAGTCCACTACGCTGTGTGGAGCCGCAAATGTTACGGCAGCATCCTCCCGACACGTGCCTTCTGCCTGCAAGAGCCCAACCCATGGATCTGGACCCCTACCTGACCGCGATGCAAGCGACCGCCTTGACCGTAGCCGGAATGTGCCACGCACTACTGGGAAGTATCAAAGTGCCGCTGGCGCGACACCTGCAAATCGATGAAGGTAAAGTCGGTGGACTGGTAAGTGTCTTCGGCTTTACCTTGATCCCGATGGCCTTCGCCGCCGGCATCCTGGCAGACTCCCAAGGGAAACAATTCGTCATCGTAGCGGGTTGCGGGTTGACCATCGCCAGTGTGCTGGTGCTGGCGAGCGTACGCAACTATGCCATGGCACTGATTTCCGTGCTGCTACTGGGCACCGGCTGGTCGGCGCTGGTCAACGTCCTCAACGCATTGCAGGGCGCTGCGTTTCTGCCTCTCCGCGAAGGCGCGCCGCTCTCCTTCGCCATGAACCTCGGTGACTTTATTTTCGGAATGGGCGCTTTCGCCATGCCGATCGTCGTCGCCTGGTCCCTGACCCGATTCCAACTCAAAGGCACCTTCGTCGCATTCGCTATCCTGATAGCAGCCCCACTCCTCTTGACACTTGGCGTTGACTGGACACCTCACCTTCCCACAGAGGCCGCCGCGACCGTCGAAAATCCCTTCGCCGTCCTGCTTGGTGATCGTGTGGTGCTCCTGTGCTGTATCGCCTTTTTCTTCCACGTTCCGGTGGAGGCCAGCATTGCCACCTGGGCCACGACGTTGATGACCGACCGCGGCGTTTCCGAAAAAACCACGTCGACGATGCTCTCCGCGTTCTGGCTGACATTTACCGTGTCACGCCTGGTCGCCGCATTGCTCATGACCCAACAGCTGGAACACCTGGTGCTCATTCTGCTGGCGGTGCTGATGCCCGCGATCACCAGCGGGTTGATCTTCAGTCGCCAAGGCACGCTGACTTGCAATCTGCTCCTGGTCGCAGGCGCCGTGATGGGGCCGATCTTCCCGATCCTCATCGCGCTCATGCTGAACCACGTGAATCAAACGAACGAGGCACTCGGGGGCCGGGCAATCGGACTGTTCTTCTGCATCGGCGGTATCGGCTGGGCACTGATCCCCTTTATTGTCGGGCAATTGGCAAAAAAGACGGGCGTGCAAAAGGCGTTCTGTGTCGTGGCCGGTTGCGGTGCTTGCCTCACCATCCTGACCATCCTTCTCAACAACCACTGACATGTCGAAGTGGCTGGTCGCAACCACTTCTGGTGTTCCCGGACTCTGGCAAGCCATGAAATTTCGCTCCGTTTTCCGGATCCTGACGGTGGTCGCTGCTGTGGCGGGTCTACCGGCGTCCCAGCCGGTAACCGGGGTGGAACCACTGCGGTCGTGGGTTGTCGATCAGCCGCAATTCGCAGCACTCCTCAGTGACAAGCCTCCCGGCCTGCGCCGTCAGGGGGCTCTGATTTGGCAACACCTGCTGGATGTCCCCGTCGGCCGCGCCACCGCCGTCCGCTGGGGTGTTCGCTACGTCAGCGACGAGATGTATCGCATCCATGGCGAACTTCAGTTCAAGTTGATCGCCAGTGGACCTGCCCGCACAGACGACCTGGCACTGGCCAAGAAATACGACCTGCGCACGGTGCCCGAATGCCCACGTCAACTACGACTAGCAAGCGGCGAGGCCCTGCACCTCCTGCATCCGGATTCTCTGCAGCACTACTTCGCAGGAGTCGAGGACTTTCTGCGCCATCCGGAGGCCGGACTAATGTGGGGCCTCTTCGCCGGCGATGAAGATGACGATGTCGCGGTGTACCGCGCGGCCATGCTCAAACGCCAACCCGGCGAGCACGACTATATCCATGACCTCGACCGACAAGTTCGCGAGGAGTTCGGTGGTGGGAAATGGGGAATACCAGCAGGCATCAAGAACCACGATCCGAATCCCTACAAGTGGATTGCTCTTTATCGGTACGTCGCAGCGCGGCTGCGCGAACGCCAACGCAAACTGTATCAAATCGTCAAGAGGCAGACGCCACAACTCGTCGTGACCTCGTTTGACTCACCAGGCGGCGTCTACCCTACCGAATGGAGCCAACTGGCTCCCTTTGCCGATCTCTTCACTCTCCAAATGGGCTACCCGGGCGGTGCTTCGCGGTGGCGCGCGACCGCCGGATTCCACAGCAAGGTGGTGAGCGATTTGACGGGTAAAGACTTTTGGCCTTGCACCCACTTTGAACACTATGATTACCCGGATTCGAAACCGGCGGAAGTGCTGGAAGAAGTCAGTCAGATCTTTCGCAACGGTGGAACTGGCCTTCACCTTTACCTGCCCGACACCCTTAACCTGTCCAAAGTCAAAGGAGACCTGCGAACCACCTATTTTAGTTCGCCACGACGCTACCACACGGTGATGAACATCGCACGATTCATCCGCACCATGCCGGAATTGAAGCTGCCGGACTACCAGAAAACAGCCATTCTCTACAACGATGACACCATCGCCAGTCGGCCCCACGACAACCCGGATCTCTACGGTCAGGTCACTCAGGCGTGCTACACCTTTCTGGGCCCCGTCGCGACTTCCTGGTTCCGGTTCATCGACAGCGGACAGATTGCCAAATGGCCAACGCTACGAGATCGGTTCGACATCATTTATCTCCCGGCTGCCAGATACATGCGCCCAGAAATCACTGCCAAGCTTCATCAATTTGTGAAAGCGGGAGGCAGCCTGATTTGCAGCGACCCCGAGGCTTTCCAGACGGATCTCTGGGGCAACGATACGTCGCACTGGCGAACCGCGACATTTGGCGTCACCGTGAAACCCACATCCCGCCCAGTTCACATCCGACCGAGTCCGCGAAACCCCGCCGACCGCCTGCCCGTGCACGGCCCTGCGTTCCGCTTCACCCCCCAGAAAGCGGTCGAGGTCCTGGCCACATTCGATGACGGCACACCCGCCATCACCTCCCACACACTGGGAATGGGGCGTGCCGTACTTTTTGCTTCCCACCTCTTCTGGCCAACCCATGTCGCGAACCTCAGCTGGCGCCGTTTTTTCCAACGGTTTGTTACCCGTATGGGGACGCCGGCCGGATTCGACATCTGGAATTTCAAACTGCCCGAAACCCTGATCTGGCACGCACCGCCACAGCACGGCATCTGTCTCACTAACAATCGGGTCGTCTGGCGTGACGACCGCCCCTGGTTCGAACAGAACCACGACAGTGGTGGCAGCTACCATTACTCTCGTCCACCGGACACGCCGCGGAACGATTTGCCCAATGATGCAATTCCCTTCGCACAGGGTCGGCTCACGGACCGCCGCAGAGCGATCCATGCGGAGAAAAAGGCGGCCAGATCATACGAAGACTACCGGCTTCCGGAGACCCACTGGATCGCCAGCTGGTCGGAGCCGCAACCGGTCACCATCACTTTCGACCTGCAGCAGCGACACGCTCTGACGGAGGTCAAGATTTGGTACCGCGACTGCCTCGCCGCCCTGGTATGCGAAGGCAGTCCCGATGGCCAGACATGGCACCCACTGGCGGAAGCCAATACCCAGCATGGCGCACCAGGTGACGTCTACGACCAGACCATACCACTCAACCCGGACCCGCGAAGTCGTTATTTGCGCATCCGCTTCGCCGGCCGCAAAGCGGGAGAAATACTGACACTGGCCGAAGTCGAGATCTGGTCAGCGGAATCGGATCGTCAACCAGACTAGCTGTTTCCTGCCTGGACAGGCACAGCGCCACGGCGACGGCCGGATAGTCCAACCGCGAGTCTATGCGAGCGCTTTGCGCACAACAGTACCACCGACATCGGTGAGTCGAAAATCCCTCCCCTGGTGACGGTAGGTCAGTCGCGTGTGATCGAGGCCAAGGCAATGCAGAATTGTGGCCTGAATGTCGTGCACATGGGTCTGTTCCTCGACACCGTGGTATCCCAGTTCATCCGTCTGGCCAATCACCTGGCCTCCTCGAATCCCGCCACCTGCCATCAGTAACGCAAAGCTATAAGGATGATGGTCGCGCCCCTGATGGCCTGGGGAATTTCCACGTCGCACTTCGTTCATTGGCGTGCGTCCAAACTCACCACCCCAAATCACCAGCGTGTCGTCCAGCAACCCACGCTGCTTCAAGTCAGTCAATAATGCCGCTGCCGGCTGATCCGTCATGGCACATTCAACCTTGAGTAACTTGTCCAGTTCCAGGTGATGGTCCCAGTCCGAATGAAACAGTTCGACAAACCGGACCCCTCGCTCAATCATCCGGCGAGCCAACAAGCAGTTCGTCCCGTACCAGCGAGTCGCCTCCTGGTGAAGACCGTAGCTCTGGAGCGTGCTTGCGGATTCGTCCGAAAAATCGAGCAACTCTGGGGCCTCGGCCTGCATCCGATACGCCAGTTCATAGGCATCAATACGTGCCGTGATCTCCCGATCCCGAGTCTCCTCGAACTTCAGCGCGTTTAATCGCCTTAACGTATCAAGCTTTGCACGCTGGAAACGCGAAGTGACACCCTGCGGGTTCGTCAAATGCAAGATCGGGTCACCCTGGCTACGGAAGGCTACGCCACGGTACGACGAGGGCAAAAACCCGTTGGACCAGAGCGAAGGACCAACCAGTGATGCCGGCTTGGAGTAGGACATCAGTACGACGAATCCAGGCATATTCTGCGACTCGCTACCGAGACCATAATTCACCCAAGACCCCATACTGGGATGCCCGAACATCGGCGAGCCGCAATTCAGCAGCAACTGTCCGGGATGATGATTTGCGGTATCGGTTACCATCGCGCGAAACATGCACACATCATCCGCCAGTCGGCTTAGATGGGGCAAGCGATCTGAAAACTCCATGCCAGATTTACCATGTCTGGTAAATTGACGTGGCGTTGCCATCAGCGTGGCGCCCCCCTTGATGACCGGATCGGTAAGGCCTTCCAGAAACGAATCTGGCACGCGTCTGCCATGCCATTTCTGCAACTGCGGTTTGGGATCGAACAAATCAAGCTGGCTGGGGCCTCCCGACATATTCAAGAATATCACGCGGCGAGCTCGAGGCAGGTGGTGTGGCAGCTGCTGCTCTGAGGCTTTGACCGGTGTATCCGTGTTGATCAAGTTCGCTAACGCGATCGCGCCAATGCCGTACGTACACCCGCCCAGGAAGCGACGGCGGCGTTGCAACCGGGTAAGCAGATCCGCATTCATCATTCAATTCCGGGTAATGAACTCATGAAGATTTAACATCACACTGCAGACGCCAACCCAGGCCGCTGCATCCAGCCGATCGACATTGGGTACCGGCCAGGGCATTACCTGCTGCGCTGTCTGAGGGGCGTGTCTCACCACCTCTCGCAAGCGGTGGTAGCAATCGATCAGCAGCTGCCGTTCGCGAGAATTCGGAAATCGGCCCGTGCAGATCCGAAACCCGTCGTCAATACTTTGCACAAGGCCTCCAGCGCCTGAAAATCCTGGCAACAAGGTATGCCGGGCGAGCTGCTGGGACGCTTCCTGAAAAAACGGGGCATTCAACAGCGTCAGCGCCTGCAGTGGCGTGTTGGACCGTTCTCGCCGTGTGCAGGACTCCCGCGTATTGGGAGCATCAAACGTCACCAGCTCCGGAAATGGAGTAGATCGCTTGATAAACGTGTACAAAGCCCGTCGGTACCGGTCTTCCCCCTCGGCGGGCTGCCATCCGCTTTTGCCAAACCCGCCCATGACCACAGCAGCTGACTGGGGTGGACGTACACTGGGTCCGCCGATACGTCGAACCAGCAACCCGCTGACCGCCAGCGTACAATCTCGCACAGCTTCAGCAGAAAGTCGCAAGCTGGCCTGGCGGGCCAGGAGTACATTGTCCGGATCACGCGTTTGCAACTTATCTGGCTCACGTGACGACTGTCGATATACGGCTGCACAGACCATCTGGCGTTGCACTCGTTTGACGGACCATTCCCGGTCAACAAACTCCGACGCCAGCCAATCCAGCAGTCTGGGATGACTCGGCGGTGTGCCTCGGGAACCAAAATCACCACTCGTCAACACGAATCCACGGCCAAAAAGCTCCTGCCAGAGTCGATTAATCGTCACACGTGCAGTCAACGGGTTTTCGCGTGTCACGAGCCATCTGGCCAGGGACAGACGATTCCGCGGCGTATTCAAAGGAAATGCAGGCAAGACACGTGGCGTGTTCGGTTCAACCCGTTCACCCGGATCGTTGTAAAGTCCTCCTTGCTGAATAAACGTAGGACGATCATGCGGCGTCTCACACATCACTGCGGCGCGGCTCACTCGGGGGAGTTGGGCATTCAACGCATCAATGGCGGTCTTGATACCACTCAATCCGAGTTGTCCAAATCGAGCCGGATCGATCGCCGCTCCATATTGCAAAAAGTACTCAAAAATTCGGGCGCGCTGTGTCGGCGTACGCAACTCCGGAGCCAGCTTGACGATCTCTTGTCCTTCAAGTTGCCCCTCCCCAAGCCCGCCACCCCAGATCAGCCCGAGAATTTCCCAGCGGCGATCCCATTGGTAGTCCTGCCCCGGGTTGGCATCCGCTTCGAGCAGGCGCTGCTCCCAGCGCCGCTGTAATGTTGTGATGGCCTCTCGCTGGGGGGCAAGCAAAGCACGACGACGACGGTCATACCCTGGCCTGGCCGCCAGAAACGGCTCCAACTCGCCCACCAACGGAGCGTCAATATTTACCTCACTTGCGGTATTGAAAAATGCGTAGAGTTCAAAGAACTCACGCTGACTGATCGGATCGTATTTGTGGTCATGGCACTCTCCACAAGCAACCGTCAATCCGAGCCACACTGTCCCCAGGGTACTGATGCGGTCCTTGACCTGATTCACGCGAAACTCTTCCACATCAGCGCCGCCTTCTCGATTGCTCAATGTTTGTCGCAGGAATCCCGTAGCGATTTGCTGGTCTGTGGTCGCATCTGGCAACAGATCACCTGCCAACTGCTCGATTGTAAACTGATCGAACCCCATGTCACGGTTCAACGCGTCAACAACCCACTGACGAAACCGCCAGGCCACCGGCCGCAGCTGGTCAGTGAGATACCCGTCGCTATCTGCGTAGTGCGCTACATCAAGCCAGGACCGCGCCCAGCGTTCCCCGTAATGTGGCGAAGCCAGCAGCCGATCGACAACCTCTTCATACGCCGTGGGACGCGGATTCTGCAGGAACGCGGTGACCTCTTGAATGCTCGGTGGCAGACCTGTCAGATCCAACGTCACGCGCCGAATCAAGGTCTCGCGTAAAGCCATAGGCGAAGGCCTCAATCCCTCCCGCTGCAAACGCTGCAACACAAAGGAGTCAATCGGTTCACGCACCCACGTACCCTGTCGCACACGCGGAAGGGCAGGGCGGCTGACGGCACGAAAGGACCAATGCAGACGATCCGGGGCATCTGCCAACGTGCTAGTCGGCACAACCAGCAGCCCCCCCACAAAAAAGCACCAGAACCAGTCATGGCCTGCCATCCGTCGCATACTACGCGCCCTTCACATATCACACGTGATGGATTCCCGAGTCACTGGACATCGAAACATCCTCGCGGCACTTACCGCGTTCTCTAGCATATCCGAACCAACATGGCACAGTGAACCTGACATCGACGAACCTGACATCGACACGGTTGGCTGCGGCCTCTCGCCAGACAGACCGGGGTGCCAGGGCGACTCAGAAGCCACCCTCCCTCCCCGCAGTGTGTGGCGACTTGATACACTAGAGACCGCTTGAAACGAGCAAACTATCACCACAACAACATGCATCTCTTCCCGGAACCTGAATTCACTATGACCACCATGCCCGCTGCACAGATCATCCAGCTCATCACCCACGCCGACAGCGCCACCACGCAGCGGCTGAACTCGCAGGCAACGACCACGCCGGGACTCGCACAGCATCTACGACTTGCCCACGACACCAGCGCCGGCAGCATCTTTTTATGGTCCGATGAAACTGCCTTGAACGCCTTCGAGCAAGCAGCCGGCTTGGCGCAACTTGTCGAATCGGAAAGCGCCCAATCGCGCGTCTTCAACATCCTGCAGCCGACCACCTCGATCACCTTCGACACAACTGGCAAAGCGCTGACCGAAGCCACTTCCGTTCAACTGGTCAACATGCACCTGCGCCTTCCCACGGAAGCCTTTCTGGCCCACGTGACCGGACCCGAGGCCGAGGCCACCGGCCAACTCTTTGGAGCAATCCCTGGACTTATCGGCAAGGTGTTCCTGCACAGCCGTCAAGCCGACGACATCATCGGCGGCTGCTACCTGTTCCGCGATGACCAGACCCGCTCCGATTACCTCTCGAGTGAACTTTTCACGGCAGTCCGCAGCGATGACAACTGGGAAAACCTGACCACCGAGGACTTCTCAATCACCGACAACTAGCGGCCCCAGCACAGCCCCACGCGGGGCACAGCTTTCCCCTGTTCGAAACTTGCATCGTCACGGTCGAATCCTGTTCCCTCGAGCGCGTGTGTCTACCTGCGGAGCAACGAGTGAGTGGTCTGGAAACACCTCACCGGGTTCCACTGGCAGTCCCCAGTGCAGCCACACTCTACGATGTCTGCGAGAGATCAGAAATCGTCTACGCGACGCAGTACCCTGACACGGTATGACTAACACTGTATTACTGACACTCGTGAACAACGTACGCAGAAAGTATCCATGAAGCGTTACAGATGGCTCTTACTGATTTTCGCCCTGCCAGGCTGCAGCGCCATCGAGAACGCACTCGCTAGTGGGGGCTGGGAAGTGCTGACCATGGTGCTGGGGACGATCGCGTTTTTCCTCTGGAAAATGAATTTCGCCAGCCGTAACGAACAGCGCGAGCTCGTGACCGCAATGCTGTGGTATGGCTTCATTCTCGTGACCGCCATCGTCATCGTCATTGTCGGATTCCTACTGCCCGCCCGCTGGCTGTAACGCGACGCCCGAAACGCGATCTCCATCGCTGCAGGGACGCGATCAATGCCAGCGCTGCGACAGGAGACCTTCGCGTTCTCGCCTGCGCCGACAGGTCCCAGCAACAGCAGACATCCCCCCTAGTCGTTTCGCGTCCGCGGTGCAGGTATCTCAAGACTGTAGATGTCAATCTTTCCCTTGACTTCCGAGGAGAAATAGATCTCTCTGCCATTGGGGTGCCAGGTGACAAAATCATCTTTTCCCGGGTTCGTAGTGACGCGCATTCCCTCGGCGCCGAAGGCGTCCATAACGTAAATGTCATAGTTTCCTTCGCGCAAACTGGTGTACGCAATCCGCATCCCATCAGGAGACCACGCAGCGCGTGTATCCAGGCCCGCATGTTCGGTAAGCTGAATCAGGTTTGTCCCATCCGCGGCCATCCGGTAAATGTCAAAATTACCGGCACGCGTAGAGGTAAAAACGACCGCGGCACCATTCGGCGAATACCTGGGATGGGTATCAATATAGTCCGATTTCGTGAGCGCCTTTTTATTCTGCAAACGGTGGTCAGTCCGCCACAACTGCTGTGAACCGTTGTCGACAGGAAACGAGTAGATCACTTCTCGGCCATCAGGACGGATCGTGACTGCGCGCACACAGGCAAACCCACCACCCGGGTTAAGTGTATGCTTCTCACCCGCCTCGACATCCTGCACTTCCACGGACGTATGCAGATTCCCATCATTACGGACGTACGCGTAAAACTTCATATCCCTGGCAAAACTGATGCTGATTTCATTGGTATTTGCACCACCATGAAAATCAGTTCGCTTGCCAGTCTGCAGGTTCAGTCGTTCCAGTTTGATTAACTGGTTCGTCTTCAGTGTGGAAAACACCAGCTCGTGGGAATCGTGTGTGAAACTGAGATCCTGCTTCCATTTTCCGTCGGTGGTGTGACGTTGAGGTACGCTCTGTTCCGCAATACCGTCCGCCACGAGCAAAACCAACTGCAGCAGCACCAGCAACCGGCTAAAAAAGTTCATGAATAAATTCTCCGTCCGCGAGCACATTCAGCTCCGCGCGAGCAACACTGTCGATCCCCAGCGCGTCGAGCATTGTGACTCCAACTCCGGTAGGTTCGATCGGGCGTGTCACCGGCCGTTCGCCTTTGCGATCACTGGCACCAATCACTTGTCCGGTCCGCACCCCCGCACCGGCCCACATGGAAAAATAGTTTTGCGGCCAGTGGTCCCGGGAAGCGCGATTATTGATGCGAGGCGTGCGGCCAAATTCTCCCATGCAGACCACCAGGGTTTGATCCATCAAGCCACGGGAATCCATGTCATCCAGGAATGCTGAAAAGGCGGTATCAAACACCGGGCAGTGGCGATTCGGTAGTAAATCAAAGTTTTTGACGTGCGTATCCCAACCAAAATCGGTATTGGGACCAAACGCTTCGACATATTCACTCCAGCTCACGTTGACAAACGGCACTTCGGCTTCAGCCAGACGCCGTGCCAGCAGGAGACTCTGGCCAAAAGAAGTCTGTCCGTATTGCTCTCGAGTTGCAGTCTCCTCCTGAGTCAAGTCAAGAGACTCCAGCGCTCGGTTATTGGTGAGCAAGGTAAAAGCCTGCTGGGCTTTTGTGTCCCAGGCCCCAAAAGTGTCCGCGGTCACCGTTTTCTTGAGCTGGTCGAGCTGGGATTGCAGTTTGCGCCGGTGGGCGATGCGATCCGGTGTCACTCCATCAACCAGTTTAAGCGCCGGAATATTGATCGACCCCATGTCGTTGCACTGAATGAGAAACGGGTCATACGCCTTTCCCCAATCGCCGCCCCCATAACCGTCCACGATTTTGACAACGTCCTTGGGAATCCCGGGGGCCAGCATGACGTAAGGAGGCAAGCCAGCTCCCGCCCCATGGTGCCGCGAAATGATCGAACCCCAGCTAGGCTGAATGGCAACTCCCCGTCCTTCGCGATGCCCCGTAAACCCGTATGTACCGGCGCCAGGATGCCCCCCGTCATGCGTAATGTTGCTACGGATCAAGGCAAACTTGCCTGTGCGTGCCGCCAGTTTGGGTACCAGCTCCGTGAAACGAACTCCGGGCAAGCTGGTTGGAATCGTCGAAAACGGGCCCTTGTAATTGTAGGGAGCGTCCGGCTTGGGATCGAACGTATCGAGATGGCTGGGAGCCCCCCACAACCAAACGAACACAACGGTCTTGGCACGTGCCCGAGCAGCTGCCTGGGCAATTTGACCGGTAGAAAGCATCGCAGTCAGTGGTAATGCAGCGCCGGCCTGTACAAATGCACGCCGACTGACACCATCACAGCTACGACTCTTGAATTCGCCAATACGGAGCATATTTCCCACTACCAATTAGATGAAAGCGTATCTTTCCCTGTTCCTTCATTATAAGAACCAGAAGGAAATCAGTGTATAGATTGTCTGCAGTCGCACTCGTCACGTCAGTTTGCGCGCTGCCTGTAAAGGTCCTGGCGACGATGCTGCAGCATGTTGCCGTGGCTCTGCCGCCACGCAACCAGGTCAATTTCACGCACCACCGCCTCTGGCCACCCCCCGGCGTCCTCGGTGTCCGTGTTGGTCGGCAAACCCACACCCTGACCTGGAATAGACATATTCGCCGCGATAATGCGGCCGCCAGGATCGATCACCAACCCGTCACGTGGATGGGCAAAAACCAGAAATACCCCGTTTTCATAACAGCGAGTCCGCAACATTGCATCATTCATACGCCCCCACATGCCATTGGAGGGTACCAGAATGAGCTCCGCACCCGCGGCCACCATCGTACGGGCAATCTCAGGTAACTGCCGATCGAAACAGATCATCATGCCGACTTTTCCGTAACGTGTTTCAAATACGGGCAGCGCATCTCCTGCCTCATAAAAAGGCTCGACACCGTGGGTCTTACGGTACTTGCCCACGGTCTTCCCATCAGGACCGATCAGTAGTGCCGTATTGTAAAGGCGCTCACCAGCCAATTCAGAGAAACCGATACACAGATACAGATCCAGCTCCCTGGCCAGTCTGCGCAGGCGACCGATTCCGGGCCCCATCTCCGGTTCTGCCAGGGCGCACATACGTTCTCTGGTTAATCCCGGCTGGTGACAGATGTATCCATCGATGCACGTTTCAGGGGTAACGACAATTTTCGCGCCTTGGTCCGCCGCGCGCCGCACGTACGCCTCAATGCGAGCCAACGCCTGGGCTTTGTTTCCACGAATGTTCGGCAGCACCAATGCGGCAACCCCCACGCGCTCATGCCGCTCCGCCGGGTGTACTGGCCCCGCTGGGGCAACCGCCGCGGTGCTGGCCGCTGGCCCGGAGGAACCACGTGTCAGCGGTAATAACGTAACCAGCAACATCGCACCCAGTGGCCAGCAACGAACCATCCAATGACCTGTCTTGAACATCACTACCTCCCTTGTCATCCGGACCATTAATTAGTCATCCCCCACAGCAGGGTACCAGTGCCCCACTGCCAGACCTGATTAGGCAGAGCGAAGCCAGCGTCGCGAAGATTCCCTGGCGCAATAGTTTTTGCGCCCTGGCCCGCTGCAAATTTCAGCTGATTTTACACGCGTTACCCACGCCGGCCAGATCGACAACACATCCACACCCTTCCATGCGTTCACCGAATCTATCGGGAAACAGCCAGTACAACTCCGGTCCCAGCTGAGTAGAGATCCGGTGAACACTAGACCACATGGCGGTCGCGTGTTCGCCCCTTGCACCAGGCCCTGACTGCCCGCGCCCGAATTACTCCCCAAATTGAGGGCTAGTAGCGGTTTGATTGTGCCGATCCTAATTACTATATCGCACACCACACCGCGCCAGCACTGCTAGCGACCTGTCCTACTCCGAGTCCTGACATGCGGCTTATTCGACCCTTCCAATTCAGTTGGATACGAGCGCTCATCTGCGTCGGTTTCTGGACGGCTTTAGCTCCGGCGGCACCAGTCGCTGCGCAAGACAGTTCAGCGGGGCCCAGCGCCTCGCCAAACATCATCGATTTTCTAGGTTTACCCCAACTGCTCGCCGCAACCAAAAATTGCACCAAGGCACTGGGGGAAATGCCTCTGACAAAGTTTGTTTCCGATGGCGTGGCAAAGCCGGTGCTGCAAAGCATGGGCCTGATGCCCACGCCCGGGGTCAATTCTCTGGCGGGACAGCCTGGCCCCACGCCGACACCGGCTCCGTTCACCGAACCCGCGCCGAACAACAGTGACACACCTGAAGCCGCTGCCAATGGCGGTGGAGGTGCCAATGGCGGTGGAGGTGCCAATGGCGGTGGAGGTGCCAATGGTGGTGGGGGTGCCAATGGTGGTGGAGGTCCACCAGCCGCACCACCCCCGGCGCCCCCGGCGGCACTCACCGCACAAATTGCGGCTGCCAACGACCCCGCGACGGAAGCAACCAAAATCGAGGCCTTGCAATTTCTTTCCCAGCAGGACACCGTCTGCTATCCCGAGACGATCGACACCATTCTGGCAGCACTCGACGACTGCTCTGAAGCGGTTCGCTACGCTGCGCTCCGGGCGCTATGGCACTCACAAAACACGGCGGTTTGCGTAATCTGCCGGCAGCGGCACCGCGGCGCCATCGCATATTACAGCTGCCCATGCGAACTCAAGACCATCACTCGAATCAGTCAGCTCCTCCTGACCAGAGATCGCTACGGGCGTCTGCTTGAGGGCTCGCCGAGAGTACGCAATCTGGCTCGCATCATTCTCACGGAATGCATCTCTGGGCGTGCTCCACTCCCGGAGTCCGACCCAGCAGTGCCGGACCCTCCACTGCCAGCCCAGGTTTACGTTCGATAACCCCACATCCGCGAGATACTTCCTGGTGCTCCCGGCTCAACGGCAATATATTCCGCTCTACTGGATAGCAGCATTGCTGTTTGCGGTGGAGGTCCGCACTGTAGTATCCCAAGAAACTCTGCGTGCTGCCCCTCCCCAACCAGGGGCCTTCGCGACCGACATACGCCAACCACAGTTCAGCCCACCGCAACCGCTCTTTCGACTTGCCGGTCCCAATGGTGTGACCATCCGGCCGTTGAGCGCCCCACCTTCACGTCCCAGCACACCGGTGCGTTTGCCTGCTGTGAGCACAAGTACGCGCTCGACCGACCTGGAAGCTTTGACGCCGGCAAACCGTTACTTCACGCAGGCGATTGTCGAACACCTGCCGCAGTACCTGGACACGGAAAATCCCCGTTCGCCGGCAACCGAGGTGTTGGAACAGCCAGATATGCCGCCCCCCTCGACGTTACCACCGCTTCCACCAGAGATATACAACCAGGCGATCGACGCACTTGCCACGGCGCCGGAGCTTCTTGAACACCTTCCTCTGTTCGGTGAAGATTACCTCGCATTCGCTCCCTTCCTGATTCCGTCGGCACAACCCAGCACCCAGTTACGACTGAACTACAGCGGCTACTTTCAGGCCACCCCGCATCCGATCAACGGTCCCTATACCGCCGGCACGGAAGAAGACCCGTTATTCCATTCCGTCTCCGTCTACAGCGAAACAGCGAGCGGTAAAAACGCCGGGTTCATCCAACTCGATGTGGACAGCGTCGGCCTTCGGGAAATGACCACCGGGGCAAAAACCAGTCTGCTTGAAGGCGTCGGATTATTCTCGCTGCCAACCCCGATGCCACACGACCGTTTCTGGGTGAGCATGCTTGCTGCGACGATCATACCGCTTCGCACCGACAATAGTTTCTTCGAAACCAGTATTCCCGCTGTTTCGACCGGTCTGCTGACACAATACCAGCCTGCCAGCAATATCATGTTCCATGGGACAACCAATCTCACATTTCAACCTGGTGGTGACAGCGTCTTTCTTTACGGGTTCGGTATCAGCAGCTTGCTGCATTCGACGCAAGTCGATGACCCCAGTGGCATCAGCCACGCGGTCATTCCAACCTTTGAAGCGCTCTGGTCGACGGACGTTGGCGGCGGGGACAAACTCGACACAATCCTCGCACTGGCCCCCGGCCTACGTGTTATCCTTAGCCCGGAGGTCGAACTGGGCACCCTCGGAGCATGGCATCTACTGGGTTCCGACGAACGTTCGATCCGGATCGAGTTGCGGTACTATCGCTAACGGACCCCAACTCCAGCGGCAGGGTTACTTGCTCGTCGGCCACTTGCCGTTCGCACTCCCTGCGAATATGGCACACACGGTGACAACCACCTCCCAGCGGTCCGTGATCACTAGTCCTGGTCCTCGGCATACCGAGAGGCAAAGTCGAACTGCAGACCGGTGTCACCGTCGCGGCGACCGACACATTTTCCCGGAAGCAAGAAACCGGCGAACTATAATAGAGTAACCGTCGCTTATGCGGCGACTCAGGATTCCGCCATCGCGCGGGGCAGCGTCACAGTCAGGCAGCCTTTTGAAATGACCATTCCCAACACCGTCTGGAACTCGATTGCGGACCCCGTTTCCGCAGATCTGCCTTGTGGCCACGACCTTCGACAGAGTGATGACTCCAGTAAATTACTATTCCACATTCGGCACTTACGGCACCAGGCGACGACAGAAGAAAGACAGGCGCTCCTCCAGGAAACGGACCACGCCGCATGGGTGAAGATGTGGCAGGAACTCTTGACAGAGATCTCTGCGGTACTGGGCAGACAGAGCAAAGACCTTGAACTCCTCACTTACCTCCTGGAAGCCGCGCTGCGACTGGACGGATTCCGGGGCCTCTACCAGGCACTTGAGTACGTAACCACGTTGATTAGCGAACATTGGCCTGCGTTACATCCCTGCTCGGAAACAGACGACGACGAACTACGGCTGCGGCATCTCAACGGCCTAAACGGACTCCATGGTGATGGCACGCTCTTGCCCGTGATCGTGACGACGCCTCTTTTGCCGGCAACGGAATGCCCGTCGATTACCCTAGGACGTTACCTCCGCGCACAAGACGCGGGCACATCAAACAACAAACGCGCGGAACCCAACGACCAACTACCGGTCCTGAAAGCCGATGCTGCCAGTGTTCGGCCCGAAACCGTACAGGAAAGTCGCCAGGCAATTGGACGAGCGATCAGGGCATTCGACTCCCTTGACGAACAACTAACGCTCCATTGCGATGCCGCCTTCTTTTCATCTGCCATTCGAAACCGGCTGCGCAATTGCGAGGAAGCCTTGACTTACATCTGCGGACCGGCACCCTTGCCAGCGCAGGAAGCCGCGGTCGTCGACGAGAACCAACACGACGGCGCCACTGGAGATAGCCCTATGGGACCCGAGGCAGACCACGACACACTCGACGCCAGTCAGGCAACGGACCAACCTGTACCCGGCTCCAACTCCGTGCTATCCCGCCAACAAGCAATGAAATCATTGGGGGAGGTCGCCACGTATTTTGAACGAAGTGAGCCACACAGCCCCATCGGATATGCGGTCCGGCAGCTCATCGGGTGGGGCAGCATGGAGTTGCCACAACTGATGGAGCATCTGATTCCCGACGAACACGCCCGCGACACATTCTTCTTGCTATCGGGAATCCGTGGTCGGCAAGACCCCGAATAGAGCCCAGACGACCTTCCACAAACGCTTAAGGAGCGTCTTGTGCCGGGACCACCACGCTTCCCAGTGACAAACGCATGGTGACCTCCCGCTGCTGACTCCGATCTGCTGCGGGGAGAACTGCCAGTGAAGCAGCGGTACCTGGCTCCTGGAAACGATAATGAAATGTCGCGAGTCGCTTCTCAGGGTGGATACCAAGCGCCACTGCAGCGGACCACTCGGGACTCAACAACTGCAGATTCCAGGGCATCAAAGGAGAGTCCTCCGCCGCTACCAGCGTAAGCCGCGACCACCCTCCCTGACCGTCATACTCAACGGGAAACTCGTTGCGAGTGACGGTCAACCCGTCAATGACTGGCGACTGCTGGTCCCCCAATTTCCAGGGAGAAACCTGTTTTAATTCACGGAGCTGTGCTCGCGACATCCAGCGCACCTGTACTTTGATACGCGACGCCGAGTGGTCCCAACCCGCAAGGTCGAACGTCCATGCGGGGAAACGCCCCACCGCATCATTTGCCAAAGTGCCCGGCAAGACATAACGACGTGGCTGACCATCGAGCGACTGCAAGTCAACCCAGACTACTTCAGGAACCCAGGATGCGTCTCGTTCGTCAACCAGACTTACCGTAATGCGCAACCCGGCGGCGCCCCGGCGTTCCGCTTGCACAATACGGAGCACTGGTTGCTGTTCGCGCGAAGAATATGCCAGATCCTGTCGGAAAGCGGGAAGGCCATAACTTAACTGGCCGGTCTGATAATACAAACGATGCGTTTGACCGGCCTGGACCCTCACTCCCTTCCGAGATGCAACATTTTTTCGGTCTTTATCCATCACAAAAACATCAAAGATACCGGCGGGAATTTCCAGCGGCTCAGACAAGCCCATCGGCAGCAACCGCGATGACACCACCTCTTCGGCGGTTCCCCGTTCTTGAACGCGAAAATAGAACGGCTCGAGTGCGGCCAACAGACGTGACAAAAGGCCGGAATTCGAAGCATCCACAGCAGTCCCACCTGTCACGCCTGCGATTTTACGAAGTTGCACAAAGCCATCCTGGTCCCCGTCAAATCCGATGGCATTAACACGAATCCCTACGGCCGGCAGTGCTGTACTGATCTCCTGCAACTGCGTGGCAGCCTCTTTCGACTGGGCCCAGTTATCCACACCATCGGTCACCAGAATAACGAGCTTTCGTCCGGCACCCGCTTGCCGAAAATCCTCAACCGTTCTTGAAAGGGCATAGAATAACGGCGTTTCACCACGCGGCGCAAGGTTCCTGACAAGCTCCTTGAACTCCATCAACGCCGCCGAGTCGAAGTCCTTGAGATCCATCTTGAGCTCGGAATCCTGTCGCGCTTGCAATTCGGAATCGGCATCATCGGTCCGCCACTCGTACCGGTGTCCGAATAGTCGCACGCCAACCTGAATCTGACTTCCTTGTACTAACTGTGCAAATTGATCCAGTGTCTCGATCAACGTCTCCATCCGACGGCCCTGAGCCATACTGCGCGAGCAATCAAGGACAAACAGCACACTCGTCCTAGCCAGTTCCCGCTGCGCGGGCTCAACCGACAAACTCGCCGGCCCCGGCGCACCAGGCCGCATCCTCAAAACACCCCATTCCTCCTCTGACACGACCTTGACCATCGCTGGCGCTGGCCAGCGATGGCCGCGATATCGCAATTCAAACTCCAGGGACTCGTCGAAAGCCACGTCCACACGTTTCCTGCGAAGCGTGATCCTGACCTGAGACCGTCCATCGCCCACAGGATCGGCACTCACGCGTTCGATGCCATCCACTCCCGGACCACGCAACGCCAGCACCCCATCGGGAAACCCCGGTTCCAGTTGCAGACGCGCTGTCATCGATCGCGTATCGGTCCCAAACCATTCTGAGCCCTGAATCTTCCCCAGCACTCCTGGTACATGCTGCACATATTCAACAAGCCCCGCTCTATCGGCGTCCTGGTAGCGTGCCGTCAAGACAATCTTATTGAGTGCCCGCTGGCGTTCCTCGACAACTCGGTAAAGTGGGCTTTCGCTGCCGTCCTGGAAAGCCGCAGCCTGCTTCAAACAACGATTCGAGATACGCTGATAGTACAATCGGCCATTAACCTGGCGGCCCCAAAAGTCATCCAACCGACGCAACGCAAGTCGGCAATAAAAACTCGACCACGACTGCCTGCATTGGCGGTCCACATCCTCGACAGTAAACGCCTCAGACGCATTTCCTGCCACAAATCGCAACAAGATCCTGGCAGCCACATCCTGCTGCATTACGGTGCGTGCCAGGTTGGTCCACAAGTCGTCATTCTGAACCCGAGAGGCTACCGACTGCTGATCGGTACTCCGGCTCCCGTCCAACCCTGCATACAATCTCAATAACTCCGCTTCATTGGCTCGCCACTGCATCAACACTGGCGACTTTGCAGCAGGTACGCGCTGCGGAGGATTCCCATCCGCAAGCTCACTTTGCTTGCCCACCTCCAGAATCCGACTGACCAGCTTCCTCCTTTTGAGAGCCCTGTCAGCAGGCGTCCCCCCAGCCAGAAGCGGGTAACGTAACAGTCTGTCTATACTCCGCCACTGCCCAGGTGCGTCCACTTCAGCTGCCAGAATTCGCTCACACTCCGACGCCATTTCGATCTGCAATTGCCGATTCGATTCCGACAATCGATTCCCCAGTGAATCCACCTGAGACACCCACTGCCGGTGATTTTCAACGGGGCGGCGAAACTGCCTCGTCAGCTCCCCCACACTTCCAAACTGAGTGAGAGTCTGCTGGCGTATCCGTTGCAAAAACAGAGAGGACACCTCATCGGTATCAGTCGACGGCTGCTCCAAATTCAATCGCATCAGAAACGGCGCCAATGCGAGCGAGCGTTTCCACTGCTGCAACGCCATTCCCGCCTGCCCCATGACAGACGAGAGTCCTCGCAGTGGCATCAATGGCTCGGCAGGAGCGTCACCTGTTTCGATAGCAATGTCATTTACATTCCAGAGCAGGTCTTCGTCTCTTCTCTGCAATTGGTCAGCCGCCAGCGTCGGCGACTCCATCCATTTCGTCACATAGGGCGCTAAACCTCCTGCTATGCACCAGGTTTTCTCGAGCAGGAGGCGATTCAGGAGGACCTTGCGGATCGCATCATCGTCTGCTCGTAATGCCGACTCATCCATCTCCGGGACGCGTCCTGCGACAGACATCACCAGAAATTCAAGCTCAGCCGGCAACAGTACCTCCAGGCCCTCCACTCGGTCGAAGACCTGCTGGGCAGACAGCTGATTCTGCATGAAGTCGGCCACGAGTTGCGCTGGATCCCGCGTCACACCTTCGCCGGGTAGCGTTCCCGCTGCCGGAGGCACCTGAGAACTCTGCTCGGCAGACGCGACACCGGCTCCAACCGACTCGGGTACTGGTGAAGGCGATTCACCCGGTACACTCTCTGGCTTCTCACCAGGGCTCGCAGCGTCCTTTTCCGTCTCCGTCGCTCCTGGGCCAACGCTGCCAGTGGCTACGTTTCCACCTGAGCCTTTTGGTAGCTGAGGCGTCTCGGCAGAGGCTTCTGTTGCCGTTGTATTCTGCTGGAGGTCATCACCACAACCGCCTGTCTCTGGTGGCACTGGAGCTGGCACCTCGGCGTCGCCGGCCCCCAACACAGCACTGGAACTCCCGCCAGGCACCTCGTCCTTTGCCTCGTCTCCATCCGGTAAATCCACCGCCGGAACATCATTCAACCCGTGCTGATTTTGGGTAACCAGCTGCTCCAACGCCAACGAGTACGACAGCGCGTCCCAGCGATCCGTTCCACGGCGTTGGAGTGCCGTGAGCTGATGATCCGCAGCCCGAAGACTCGCGTCGATGCCACGTGTCACACCGTGCCGTATGGCATATTCCGCGTCGAGGAGGTGCTGGAAAATCTGCACCCAATGGTGCGAGTCCAACTGCTCTCTGTGGAGTGACACATCCCATTGCGTGTAACAGCGGGTCCATAAGGTCTCAAGTGCTACCAAATGCTCCTCCTGCTGCTGGAGTACCTGCTGCGCATCGTTCGGCAACGAAACCTGCCGGGACGTCACTGAATTCAAAACGGCCGGCCTGTAGGCATTCAGGTAGACGTCCTCCCACACGTCAGGCGAGCTGCGGGGAGAATGCATGACCACCACTCCCTGCCTCGCTGAGCGGTGTCTCTGGACCCACTGGCCAACTTCCGTGGCCAAATACTCGCAAAGTTCAGCGACAGACACGCGCTCATCCTTAGCCTGTTGCATGCTGCCATCCGCGGCACCACGCACCCCTTCGAGAAAGAAGTTCCCGAAGACCGATGTTCCCCAGGAAGGCTCAACCCACGACACTTCATTTTCATCACAAGACATCAGAACGATCGTTCGCTGCATCTCCGATTCCTGCAGCCAAAGCCGCAGGTAACTTTTGGCGGCTTTCACAAAATCCTGTCCATACAAACCTCGCGCCCACAGCTGCGAGCTCACCTGACAATCAAACACAACAATGGCATACCGTTGGTTTTCGCCTTGCCCATTTGCGGGGCCCCCCTCAGAGAGCCATTTTTGTACTTCGTGACATTTCGTCGACAGAGCGATGAAGTCTTCTTGTTCCACTGGTTCTTCAAGCCAATCGTCAGGCAGCAAAACGGGCTGCGTCTCACCCGTACGTCCGGCGACAACGATCCCTGGCACTTCGTAGTAAAAGATCCCTACGGACGAATCCTTCAACTCGCCCACAACGTCCTGCAAACGCCCGGCGACGGAGGGTGGTTGTGCACCTCCATCTCCCGACAACTCTGCATTACCGGGCGACGCAAAGCCAGGCTGATCAATCGCCAACTCCCATGACGCGACTCCCATTGCCTGATGATCTGGTGTCTTTGTGTGGACACCGAGAATTCCAACCTCGGGCCGAGGAGCGCGAAGCCAATACACATAAACCAGCACCACAGCAACGCAAACCCAGCAGGCAACAATCAACGGAGACGACAAACGACGCAGCAGCGTCGGTCTCCCGGTGTGCCCTCCGGACTGGCGGGGAGCTCTCCAGCGGTTGTTTTTCTGGCGGCGTGCCATGGAAATCCGATCACTGAATGAGATTACTCAGAATCGCCAATAAGAAGGCCACATCGACAAAAAGAAGGGTGACAGAAAACACTGCCATGGCCTTGGCAAACAACCCGAATCGGCGGTCGCGCGCCAACGAGGATGGGGCCCAGCCGACCACGTCGTCATGGCTACTCGTCAACTTGGCCGCCACGCCGTCAAAGAACGTACGTTTCCCATCACTTAACGCAGCAAAATAAACACCGCCCAGGTAAAGCGACTCAACCAGATCCTCCGGATACATATTTGTCATCAGACGGGAAAACCCATGCTTCATCTGCTTGACCAGATCCAAGAACCGGTACAGACCACCGTTCCTGGCATTGGAACCACTGGACGCCAGGAACCCGTACACCTGTTGCCGGAAAAAACCACACAACCATTGATGTAGCGAGGCGAAATCTTCCGGCACCAATTGAGCAAACGCCGGCAGTGTGCAGCCACAACGGCGCTGACGCGCACTTTCCGGAAACTGGTCCATATACGACTGAAACTCGGGAAACTGCTCGATCCCCTCAAACACCAGAAGACACTCGCACTTCACCCCAAGAACGCGCTGCAAGGCAACCTGATCGATCTTGAGCGCTTCGAGAAATCCTGAACACTCTGGATTCAACACCCATTCCAATGGCACCACGATCACAATACCGTTCACCGGAATGACACCACCTCGCAAAGCCCGCAACTGCTGCGCGAAATAACGCATCCGTTGATAGCATTCCTGCTTGCCCGCATTCGTCATCCGGATCGAATTCGCGTCAAAAGAACGCTTCCCCGCGACTCCATGTGTTTCCGCCATATGCCACCTGTCAACCTGCTGACTCAAAGCGGAAACTTCTGGAAGCGAAACCCACACTGCTTCGTTATCGCCACGAATATGTACAGGCACATCCTGCTCGCTCACGTCGAGCGAGTCTGCGATAAACGAAGAGGTCGCTGCCGCGGTATCGATTCCACGATTCGTTCCCAGCAAGAGGAACAACGGAGTCGTCTCCAGAGAGACGTCGGCGGCTGCGGCGTTCATCCGAATCAAATCAAAAGATGCCTGGATATCCGGAAACTGGGAAATCGTACGCGGGAACAGTTTGCAGACAAACCAGGTGAGTCGGCCAGTCAAATAGACCAACCCGACCATCGCACCCAGCCAACACTTCCGCAACCACAATGGACCTTCGACATCCGCATCCAAATGCAATCGATAGTTCAGCCACACCGCCAACAGGATGCCCAGCCCGACCGTGGTCAATTCCATTGCCCAACTGGCACGACTCGACAACCGGCCAGTCACCCACTTCCTGACCGTCTGCCCCGCCACAGAAAACGGTAGACTCAGATAGAATTTGATCGCAGCTGGGCCAGTCGGCTTTTTGGCCAGTTTGCTGTATTTCTTGAATTGTTTCTGTGGGTTTGGCTTCTTGGCCACAACGACATCCTTGATTAAGACCGCATACTCACCAACGCCAATGCGCACAAGGACGTCGCAACCAACGCACCAGACACGATCAACCAGCGTTTCGCACTCGTCACGTTGTTCAGCGGTTGTGCATCTCGAGCCGAATCTGAGGGACTGACCGGCTGGAATCCGGGCAACGGATCCCCGCTGATGTGCAAGAACACGGCGGCCATCCATTCGGGTAACGAGCCGGGCAGACCAGCTCCACTGGCTGGCAGGTTAGGTGACGAATCGACATACTCACCGCGACTGGCGGCCTCGGTCTGAGCCAAACGACTCGCCTCCGCATCGACCTGGCCAATCCACTCATCTGCCTGCAGGCTCCCGGATCGATAAATGCCCTGAAAACCGAGGGCAGCACATAACCCGAAAACCTCTAGTGCCCCAGTACTCGTCAACCCGCGCGCAATTTCCGCGTCGCGAAAGAACAGCGTTGCCCGATCCCGCGTTCCATAGAGCTCAAATTCAAGCGAATCATTTCGCCATTGCTGGGCATATTCCCAAGGTGCGTTCGACAACAATTCATCAATCCAGAATACGAGCGCCCGCTTCGCCAACGCAAATTCCTGGCTGAAAGGCCCACGAACATCAAACTGGCCTAAACGCGCCTTGACGAGCTGACGCAAGACACCCAATTCCATTGTGTCACTCGTCGGATCCACGACCTGCTCTAACAGGCTGAGGACCGTATGAATGGTTCTCGTTGTTCGATCCCGCAATGATTCATCCATCGAGCACCACAAATAAATCAAATTGCATGGAATTCTGGGCACCATCACGGTCGATTACCGTAATCGCATTCTTGCCCACGTAATTACCTTCCACCAAACGGTCGTTTACTTTCATTGCCAATGTCAGCGATTCACGAACCTGGTCCCAATACCGCCCCGTCGCATTGATCTGGAAATAGGTTACCCCGTCTATTCGGGGCAGGACCGCGAGTTTCGTTGTCAGTCGGCGCAACTGCAACCCTGGCTCAGCATTCTGAAAGATCTGCGTAATCGTCTGGTTCGCACCAAGCTTCCAGTCGAGGTGCGTCTCGGCAAACAACAAGTCCAGTGTCTCTCCCGGCAACTCGCTCGTAATCCCCAAAAAATACTGCGCATCCTGCTCGATCCAGGTATCCTCCAGACTCACTTCCAACCAGCTTCCGGTGCCTGCGAAAGGGAACCGGACAACACGGTGAGCCCCACTGGCAGCTTGCAGTGCGGTATTGATCTCGTGATGCACCGCACGAAATACCTCCCCCAAACTGTCGTGGTCATAGGGCGGCAATAACGGTGGCTGCCAATCCGGGAGCATGAAGGCCAACGCACCCACAAGGCGGCAAAGCTCGCTATACAAGAGGAATGGGTGTGTCGCCCTGGATTCAATGAGCTTCAGCAGGTAAGGGTAACACCCGTTCGCCGCATTGAGTTGCAGCAGGGTTTTCAAAAATTCCGGAGACTGAGCAGCATCCCAACTGCCCAAAGTTGTTAGTTTCTCGGCCTGTTCCCGCGCAAATGACCCAATCTGGGAGCAGGCAGCCACCAGGATGTCTTCATGCAGCCCAGAAAAGCTACTACTGTTCAGTAGTGGGGGGATAAAGGATTTGTCAATCTCCGGAGTCGCCCCCGGCTTGTCCGAGCGACGTAGCTTGAGAATTGGCAGGGATTCAAATCCAGCGGGCGGCACCAGTTCAGACTGCGTCGAAAGCGACAAGTTGAGCCGGTAGACATCCACTTCACGGCGATTCCCCCCCGCATTAAGCTCGTCGACCTGCAGCGGTCCCGCAACGTACCGCTGATCTAAACCGACCGTACTCGCCCCATGCGAAGAATTGACACGTCCTACCTGGATATTTGGCAATAACAGATACACATAGAGGAAGTCGTGTTGCTGAAACTCCTCCTGAACGGAAAGTACGGGGAGTTCCCCATTCTGCGGAATGGAAATTAGCGTCCCATCTTTCAGTCGGGCCTCCAGAACGGGGATCCGGATCTCGAAATTTCCCAGTGCGGCCTCATTCACCTCCATGCGCCAAATACCGTGAGAGTAGTTCTGCACCCAGTCAAAACTGGTTGTAACCCAATCCCGGATGTTCTCTTCCGCGAGCTGAAAATGCTGTGGCAGGACCAGCATTCCCTCATGCCAGCAGACCTGGTGCGTCTTCATATGAAGTTAATCCATTCAATTTCCGGTCACTGCAGCCCGCTGCGCGGGCTTAGCGAGACCGACAAGCACTGACTGCTCTGCGTAGTTTTCTTGTATACAGACAGTATTATATTACCTAGACAACTTATATTTTCCACACTGCCCATACATCCACAATCTGATTTATACTCACATTTGTGGAGTTTTATGTCAGCTGGAGTCGCTTGAACCCGCCACTCTAGGTGATTGCCATGGTTCGCCGATCGAGCCCCCTCAACCCGGTGCTTGTGAAAAACCACGAAAATGACAACGGCCGGCCAGCGCCATCAACTGCTGGCCGCGGCCAGACACCAGAAAACGTGCCGCTCAGCCATGATTCCAGTGCTCACAGACCGTTCTGCCATTCGCTTGGAATGCGATCGTCGAATTTTCAGGCCTTCCACCCACTCTTCCGTTTGTGGATGTGAAACTCCCGGCACATGAAACTTGACCAACCAACGACGCTCCCCCCCGACACGGAGCAAGATGCTGCGGGTCCCCGCGCAGATCCGCGCTATCTGACCGCGCGGAATGGGGCCCCAACGCCAACTGAACTGATACCGGGATGGTTCCAGTGGTGTTTGTGTCTAGCTGTTCTGCTGGTCATTGCTGCGCTCTTCTACCGAGTCTGGAGACTTCACGCTCCTGGGCGCGCCGTCGAAATTCGCAGCATCACAACTACCTGGTCCGGCGATGCCACAAGCAACTCACTGTCCTTTGCCCCCGACGATTTCCAGCTGTTTGAAGAAGTGCATGCGAACAAAGCAGCTGGTCCTGACCTCTTTACAGAACGACTCAGGGCAAACAAGCGGGAAGATTACCGCGACTTCTTTATAAATCTGAAACACCGTCTGCAGCAGCACGAGACTCTCGTGCTCTATCTCCAGGCGCCTGCGGTTGTCCGTCGCGATCCAACCGATGGTTCACCCGACATTGAATTGCTCTCTTCTGGAACTTCACCCAGTGCCGCTAGTCGTGGGTACGCACTGACTGAGCTGCTTACCGAACTCGGCCAACTGATCGAAGTTGAGGGCAAAGTGAACCGTGTCCTCCTGATCCTTGACCTTTCCCAATTCCAGGGCGATCTCCGTCTGGGCCTGCCAGAGAACCACATTACCGCAGGAGTCGGCGATTTCCTCGAAACCTATTTCGACACGCCCAAGGTATGGAACCCAGGAATCTCGATGCTCTGCCAGACAGAAACTGGCCCACCAGTCTGGCTTCACTCACAACTCGCCTACTCCCTTTTTGCGATCAAAGTGGCCTACGCGCTGCACGGCGGCCCGGCCACACAGCACGCTTCAGAGCCGCCTGGCGGGTATATCATGGCAAGTGATCTCTTGTCATTTATGACTGGACTTCCAGGCATCACCGCTGACCAGACGCGGATACAAACCGTCGACGGATCCACTATGTGGGTGGCGTCTCCCCGAACCGGGGGCGACTTTCGTATTAGCGCAGTCCAGCCCGACTTCGCGCTGAGTGACCTGATTGCCAGGCCCGCCCCGCCCCGCAGTGGCAGCGCCAGTGCAGCAGTCAGCACCGATCCCCCAACAAATGGCGACACCACACCAGCCTCGCCTCCCAGCCAATCCGTGACCGTTGACGAGCGCGAGGTGACTGTAAGCCAACTTGTGGCAGCGTGGAACAGAAGGGACAAACTTGGGGCCTATCTGCCCGTACTACAACAGCCGACCCGCTGGAGCGGTCTTCAGCATTGGCTCCTACGCGCCGAAAGATTGTTAATCTCTGGATTTCCTGCGAGTTCACAACGCATCCTCAGCGCAGAGGTCATCCCCCTGCTCGACCACTTTGATCAGGTCCTCCAGCGGACATCTGAGCAGCTCCAACCTGACGGCAAGACGCCAGCTGACGCACTGGCAGTACTGCAGCAGGATAAATCGCTCACCCCGGCCGCCCGCCAAACATACAAAGAACTACACGCCCCCCCTGACCGTCTTCTTCCACCGGAACTGGAATTGTTGCTGAACGCTGATCTCCAGGCCATTCGGGCTCAGTGGTCCACCAGTGAAATCCGAGGGGTCGAAGGTGACGCCAACCGTCAACTTCGAGAACTGGGAAGTGCCCTGGCAAAACTCGCAGGTCTGCACGCACGCACCACTGGAGTCTCGCAGCAGCTGGCACGTGTACAGCAGTACTTTCTGTTGATCCCGTTCGCCGTCGAGTCCGCCCATGCCTACGAAATGTCGGGCCAGAACACGCAAATCCTGCTTGAACAAACGGGCATGTTGTGCGAGACACTCCTGTCGTTCCACGGATCCCCGACGCTGCCCCACTTGAAAGCAGCAGATCAGCAAATAGCCAGGATCCAAGCCATCTTTCGTGACTACGCTGAAACCGCGCTTCAAGAAAACAGCTGGCCCCGGTATCAAGCAGCCTTGCGATTTCCCGATTTGCCGGTAGCACTGCGGTCTCGACTACTGCAAGAGTCAACCTTCGTACCCCCTTTGGAAGAACGGTCAAACGCAACACCTTCCAAAGCAGGCACTCTTGTCGGGCGTGCCCCTGGATGGCTGCTGCAACTCAAAACATTCCTGCAGAAAGCAGATGGCTTGGACGCAGCAGCGGCCGTAGCACCCCAAACGGCCACAAATCCACCGTCGTTCAACAACTGGTTCGCGTCGCTGGCAGATTCGAGCAACCTTGCGGTCAGTGGATTATCCGCAGCTGGAACGATGATCTCGGTCCGTCACTTGGAATACGACAACCGTACGAATGAGCTGGTCCTGGAGGTCGCAGCCCCCGGCGACGGTCCACTTGCTGACATGGAGGGCCAGCAACTTTTCTCCTTGACCAATCTTCAAGGACAAACGAGATACCTGAATGTTGCGTCACGCACTGCATTGCCCAAAGAAGGAAGGTGGCAACTTCGCGGACACCCAATCTTCAATTGGACCGCCAAATTGTCTCGAGCGTTCAGCGACAGCCAACTTCGTCACCATCGCCCCCCCACGCAGCTCTTCCAACAACGCCTCACACTGCTGACACGAGCCTACTGGTCCGGCAGTCACCGTCGTCTTCGTAAAACAACACTCAAGGCTGAAGAACAACTTACCAACGCCTTTGAAACAGAAACACGACGAGCCAGAGAACTAGCGCAACAATCGGTTGCCGAGCGTTTACCAGAGACAGTGGCTGCTGTGCCGACGTCGGTTTCACAGCTGGCGCAGTACGCTCTGGAAAACGACCTCAATACCATGCGCCGTGGCCCCTTCACGATGCAGACCACACGTATCCTCCATGTACCGCCTGGGCAGCGAACCACACACGCGTTTGTCATCAAGCCAGATCCATTGCTGAAAATCTCGGCGGACACTCGACTTGTACTCAGCTGGTTTCCGGGCCCGGAATCCCTTAGCCTTTCCGTACGAGACCACCAAAGCCGCCCGATTCAGGTTGAGGCAACTGAGCAACATCAGCTCAGCATTCCCCTGCAGAGACTTCGCATCGGGACTGATTTTGCAGGAGAATTCGTGTTCTCCGCCAGCCGTCGTGAAGCATCCCGCAAAGAGACAGCCTCGACGAGAATGCTGGCGGCCCGCATCGAAACTCCTGCGACGCGCAGCCATTGGTTTCCCTGGCCGATTTCGCTGAACAACACTACATCTCCTGCCGCCGAAATCAACCTGACCTTGCCAGACCTGGGTTTGCGTTCGGAAACGCTCGAACTGCTTCCCAATCAAACTGCCCCCATCACGATTTCGGTGACCAATCGTCAGGCAAGCACGAGACCGCTCAGATTAGAGTTTGACGATGGCAACCAGACGACTGAGATCACGTACGCCTACAGCGCGGAAACCAGCAGTGTTCAGCCGGTCCAGCGGCCTGACAACCTGCGGGTACCAATCGCCGGCGAACATCTGGACCTGCGGTTGTTTGATGGTGATCGGCTGCTGGACCAAAAGCAACTTTCCATTAAACAGCTCGATCCATGGCAGTGCTTTCGGGCAGAAATGGCATTCGCTCCCGATGTGGGCGAGATCAGGGCTCAACTCACCAATGTCCACCAAGGAGACATCCCGCTCCAGACCGTCGCCACCCTGTCTCAATTCACCCAAAGCGCACCCTCGACCGAGGCCACTAGCCTTTCGGGAATCAACGAGGCGGTACTCTCTGACGAGCGTATGAGGGTCCACTTGAATGCCATACTCGCAGACCCTGCCCAGTGGCAACAATCCTTCGCCATTTCCGTCCTGGGAATCCCTCGAGCATTTCGCTTTTACTTTCCCCACCAACAGCTCACGGCACAACCCGATAGATCGATCACCATCGCTGCTGACGGCAAGGCCAACCACGCAGTGTTCGCATATCGAAATGGCAAACGTACACTACCACTTCAACTTCGTGTGGATGCGCCCAAGGATGTAGAAGTACGGATGGGAATCGACCTCAATCGCAACCACCAGATTGACGATGCAGAACTCCAACTCAAGAAGATCTATTTCAAAGGCCGCCAGCAGCAGCTCACGCTACATGCCACAACCAGCCCGGAGCAATGGAAAGTCGTTTCCACCATGGGCGATATCCAAGCAGACGTCGATGTCACAGGTTTGACCGGACGCTGCGTGGTCATCGTCGAAGCGATCTCTGGTGCAGAGACCAGGAGTGCAACAGTCCCGCTCTTTCTCCTTAAGACGGGGCCACCACTAAAAGTTATTGCGCCCCCCCAAGAATACGCCCACGCAGCGGGCACCCCCATCCAAATGGCACTTGAAATCCCCGCTGGGCTGGAACAAATCGTCAGCCGACTTGAATACGGAATCGATCGTAATGGTGACGGTCAACTGGGTCCCGAAGAAACCATCAAGCCAGCCATGGGCCAACCCCCACGCGCCGTTCGGAAAAACTCCATCGTGACCATTCCAACAGAGGGTCTGCCCGCGGGACCAATCACCGTTTTCGCGCGAACTGTCACGTTAATTCCCCGTCCTCCCAGGCTTTCTGGTGAACCACCTGCAGTGAACGCCCCAGCTTCTCCCACTAACTCCAGCGGTCCCCAGCAGCTGCGCGGACCCTTGGTCCGGAGAACCGTGCGATTGGCTGAAACGGGCACCCTCTCAGGAACTGTACTGTTGGGGACGGGGGAGCCAATCGCAAACAGCTACATCCTGCTCGAAAATGGGCAGAGTATCCGGAGCGATACACAGGGTCGATTTGAGTTCCGTAACGTGGCACCGGGAAACTACCGCCTGACAGCATCCCGTGGACTTCGCCAAGGGACCGTCCAGGTGACCATTCAGGCGGGGGGCACCACGCGCACACGGATCTACCTGACACTGCCGTGAGGGGTGCGCGACAGCCAGATCTGTCGGAGAACGCTACCGCCCCATTCTCTGCTTCGGGCCCGGGCCTGAATCGCAGCAGAAATGCCGTAACTTTTCCCATTAAAACCTTGATTGCCGGCAGGTCCCATTTTACACTTTTAACTCAGATACCCCACCAGACCCACACTATCACAGCAACCCAAACAACCGCCTCATCCGTCACGCATTCATCAACAACAACCTCTAAACCCTTTCAATCATTCGATTTATACCTTATCGCTGAAGGAAGTCATTGATGGCTCAAAGTACACAGCACGTCCTCTCCAGGGTTCGGAAGCCTCGCGTCCACATCACCTTTGACGTCGAAACCGGGGGAGCCAAGGAAAAGGTAGAACTCCCCTTTGTCGTTGGCGTCATGGCCAATTTTTCCGGAACCAAGACGCCGGACAAGAGCCTGGGCGATCGCAAGTTCACGTCGATTGATCCAGATACTTTCGGTGAATATCTGTCCAAAGTCGCTCCCGAAGCCAGCTTCAACGTGAAGAACGTCCTGGCCGATGACGACTCCACCATTCCCGTATCGCTCAAATTCAAGTCCTTTGACGACTTTTCACCGGCGGGCATTGTCGACCAGGTCGCCCCGCTGAAAAAACTCCTCGACGCTCGCAATCGCTTGCGAGATCTATTGACCCGCCTGGATCGGTCCGAAGAGCTTGAAGCCCTGCTGAGCGAAACGCTCCAGAGCCCAGACGACATCCAGCGACTTGCCAGTGATTTAGAAGCGTCCGGTGTCGCGGAAGCTGACACAACAGCGGACGGCGCAGAACCTGCTGAAGAGGGTGGCTCAGAACCTGCAGGAGAGGGTAGTGCGGAATAGCAACTGCTCGTCAAATTCAGCTTCAAAAATTACTAACAAAGTCAATAACTAGCCCAAGAGATACAGCTTCAGGAGATAAACAGAATGGCAACGGCCGGTGAAACCACACTACTGGAACAAGCGTTGGCGGTAATTCCCCAGACAGATCCTGAGTATTCCAATGTGTTGCTCAAGAACCTCGTCGACCAGGCGTTGGCTGGCGTCGTCACGTTTGAGAGTAGCGCGACCAAAGCATTAGAAGCAGCGATGGACCAGATCGACGGGGAAATTTCTCGCCAACTTGCGGCGATCCTGCACGAACCTGCGTTCCAAGAGCTGGAAGCGGCCTGGAGAGGCCTGTTTCATTTACTATCGAATTCCGAAGTCAGTTCGCGGCTGGTCATTCGGGCGCTTGACATCTCCAAAGATGAACTCAACAAGGACCTGTCGACCGCGATTGAGTTTGACCAGAGTAAATTATTCAAGAAGGTTTACGAAGAAGAATACGGATCTCCTGGCGGTTCTCCGTATGGCCTGCTGGTAGGCGACTACTACTTCCGTAACCATCCGGAAGACATTGGCTTGCTGGAAAAAATTTCCGGCCTGGCCGCGGCGGCGTTTGCACCCTTTATTTCTTCAGCCGGCCCCAGCATGTTTGGAATGGAGGACTGGTCGGAACTCTCCAATCCGCGAGACCTGGCCAAAATCTTTGAGTCGGTGGAATACGCCCAATGGCGTGCGTTTCGCGAATCGGAAGACTCACGATACGTCACGCTCTGCCTGCCGCGCGTATTGGCCAGGCTCCCCTACGGTGACAACACAAAACCCGTCGAGGATTTTCACTTCGAAGAAGTGGAATTGACGGACGACAACAAGACTGCCCTGCCAGTCGCTCACGATGCCTACACCTGGATGAACGCAGCCTGGGTTCTGGCGCAACGCCACACCGAGGCATTCGCGCAAACCGGATTCAGCACCTTAATTCGCGGTGCGCAGGGTGGAGGCAAGGTGGAAGGCCTGCCGGCCCACACTTTCCTGACTGATGACGGTGACATTGACTTGAAATGTCCCACCGAGATCGCGATCACAGATCGTCGCGAAGCGGAAATCAGCAACCTGGGCTTTATGCCGTTGTCTCACTACAAGAACACGAATTACGCGGTGTTCTTCGGTGGCCAGACAACACAACGTCCGGCGATCCTTAGCACACCCGATGCCACCGCAAATGCAGCCATCTCCGCGCGTCTGCCTTGCATTATGGCAAGCTCTCGATTTGCACATTACCTCAAAGTGATCGCACGTGACCTTATCGGCAGCTTCATGGAACTCGACGATGTGACGGGTTCCTTGAACGAATGGATCGGCGCGTATGTCTCAGCCGACCCGTCTCCTGACGCGCTCACCAAGGCTAGTTACCCACTAGCTGCGGCAAGTATTTCTGTGGAAGAAATACCTGGACGGCCAGGCAGTTTCCAGGCCGTGGCCTGGGTCCGTCCCTGGTTACAGCTTGAAGAGCTTTCGACCTCAATCCGTCTGGTCGCTGCCATTCCCTAGGATCGAGAGGTCGCCGAAAATCGCGACACCTTAATGTACAACACCAGCCGTTCACGGAGGATCAGCCACCGTGAACGGCTTTTTTAATCTCGCCAGCGCGCTCGCACTGGCGCTCACCCCGAGAATCCCTGATTGAATCGATGGTCGCACCTGGTACCGTCTCACAACGCATCGACCACCTGCTCGCGCACGTCCTGGACGAGGCCGGCGGAACAACGTCTCCCGATGCAGAAACGACATGGCTTGAAATACTCACCACATGGTTTGGCCCCGACGCTTTGGAGTTGAATTCGATCAGCTCCTCACAGTTTGCAGGCTGGATTCAAGAGACGCTGGCGGAGATCGATGAACTACTAGAAGCCCAGTTACAAGAACTTCTCCATGCCTCGCCGCTGCAGAAACTGGAAAGCAGTTGGCGGGGGCTCGCCTATCTGATTGAAAATGTCGCCCAGTACCGTCAAATCGAAGTCCACGCGTTGGACGTGTCGTGGAAAGAACTCGCTCGCGATGCGCAAAGCACGATCGTGTTTGATCACACGAGAATCTTCAAGCACATCTACGAATCGGAATTCGGGAGCCCCGGCGGCTGTCCTTTCGGTTTACTCGTTGGTGACTTTGAGATCTCGCATCTGCCGCAGCAATCGGTCGACACGCTCTCCCTCGTCCGTCAGCTGACAGGAACTGCAGCTGCTGCTTTTGCACCACTGATCCTGGGCGTTACGCCTCAGATGTTTGGCGCAGACGACATTCCCAGCCTGGAACGTGGTATCAATCTGCGACAGACGTTTTCGCAAAAAGAATACCTCGACTGGCAAAGCTGGTGCGCCAGTCCGGACGCCCGCTTCCTCGGCCTTGCAATGCCACGGTTTCTGATTCGCCCACCGTATAGCAGAGCGACGACCCCTGGATCGGAGTTCTTGTTTACCGAGCATTGTTCAAAACCGGCCGACTACTTGTGGTGTAATGCAGCCTTCGCGCTCGCTGCGGTCGTAGCCAGATCATACGGTGAAACCGGGTGGTTTGACGATTTCCTTGGACCGGTACAGGATGACGAACGTCGGGGTGTACTTTCCAATTTGCCGTGGCTGACTCACCATTCTGACCCGGACTGGCCGCTGCCACCCATTGAGTGGGTCGTACCTGATCCGACAGCACAAGAACTCGCGGAGTCAGGGTTTACCTGCCTGCGACATTGCAAGTACACCCCGGACGTCATGGTCCAGTCCGCTCCAAACATCAGCGCCATGACGCAACACCGAAGTTCCATTGCAATGCAAACGGAACTCCTGGACATCCAGCTTTATCACATTCTTGCCGTTTCCCGGTTTGCCCATTACATCAAACGCATCGCACGCGACCTCATTGGCAGCGCGCTCTCAGAGGATGACGTCCAAGCCTCAATTCACACATGGCTTGGCGCCTACACCTGCGCGGACCCGAACCCGACCCCCGCAGAACGGCGCAAACAACCCCTCAAGGACGCGTTTGTTCAAGTTCACAAATCGGAATCCCACCCGGGGACCTATCTTTGCCGTGTGGAAATACAACCACACGACTTGCATCAGCGTCTGGCAGTCAAGTTTCAGCTCAAATCGGCCAGCCACCAACCCTTATCCCTGGGAAGTTGATCACCAGGAATCACGGGCAATTACACTAGAGTCAGATGACGACCAACCATCAGACACACTTGGACACGGCATCCAGCAACATCAGCTTCCCAATGTCCGAATAGACTTGCCCAGCGCAACTCGGGAGCAAGGCTCCACTACCCGGACAAATAACTACTGACAGCACAGCGTCAGACAGTGTCCCCCAGTTAACCTTATCTACGAATCGTACCGTGACCACTAATCCCATTTCCAGACACAAACCTGGCCAAGTGGCAAAGACTATCCTGGACAAACTGTCCGGTACTTCGCCCCCCCCTGCCAACAACGCCTCCATTAAAGCCACTCGCTTCAATCGGGGCCCCGCGAAATTGCCTCCGTCTATCACATCCGACATCCTGTCCTTACTCAATACCAGCAGGTATTCCAGACCACTGCCAGACGACTGCCCGGAACTGCACAGGTCCTTACTAACCTACGGACTGCCGGCCGTGGGAGAGCGTAACGACGACACCTTGTCGGAAGTGATCACAGCACAGCTTCAAACGCACGAACCACGACTGCAAAACGTACAGGTCGTGCAAGACACCGGAACCACACCCAACAATGGCTCCCAGCGTTTTCTAGTACAAGCAGAATGGAGTGACACGACGCAAGAGGGAATACAGACGTTGGCTATCGTAGCTGACCGTGAGCAACGCATCGAAGAGCAGGACCTCGATTGATGGACGACCTGCTCCGCTACTATAACGACGAACTGGCTTACCTCCGCCGACTAGGCGATGGCTTCGCTCAATCCTACCCGCGTGTCGCCAGCCAACTGCGAATGGGTAGCTCAGGCAGTGACGACCCCCACGTCGAACGCCTGGTCGAGGCTTTCGCCTTCCTGACCGCGCGTCTACAGAAGCGGCTTGACGACGACCACCCGGTCATTGCACGTTCACTCCTGGACATTCTGCACCCTCAGTTACTCGCCCCTCTCCCACCGGCCACAATCGTACGATTCGAGTTGGAAGAGGCCGAGAATCAACTCGCTGCAGGCCACGTGATCCCTCGCCACGCGGAACTAGCGAGCGCGCCGATAGCTGAGACATCCTGTTCTTTTCGCACAGCCTATCCAGTCAACCTTTGGCCAATCACACTCTCTGAGGCGCGTCTCCTTCCCCCTCCGTTCCCAGTGCCGGACAATCTACCTCAAGAACAATACCAATCGCTACTGCGAATGAAGTTCGTCTGCCGGGACCCCGGTTTGACTGCTGCCGACATGGAGAACTTATCTTCGTTGCGATTCTTCTTGCATGGGCAACGCCAGCATGTCCACGCCTTGTACGAAATGCTGTTTACGCGGCTGACCGCAGTCGCAGTCGCAGGCTCTGAAGAACACCAGCCACTCCACCTGCTCAGCCAGGAATGTGTAAGACCGGTGGGATTTTCCACCGACGAAGAAATGCTACCGCACTCGATGCGGATACCGCCCGCATACCGACTCCTTACCGAGTACTTTGCCTTCCCCGACAAGTTCCTGTTTTTCGACTGTGACGGGCTGCAAACACATCTCGAAACATGGCAACACAACACCTTCTACCTGCATTTCTATTTCAGTCAACGCATGGAAAGCCTCGAACGGTTCATCTCTGCGGACACATTTCAGCTTGGGTGTACCCCCGTCACCAACCTGTTCCCGGTAACTGCTGAACCGATCCGCATCAATCACCAGCATGCGCAGCAGCCGGTGATCCCCGATGGCCGACTCAGCGAGGCGCACGAAATTTACTCGATCGACCAGGTCACAATGATCGATGAGCAGGGGCAACAACACGAAGTCTCCCCGCTGTACTCACTTACCCATGACTCCACTCAGAACAATCAACCCCGTTGGTTTTGGCACGCGACGAGAACAACTGCACAAGCCATGGACAACGCCATTCTCCCAGGATCGGAGTTACAGTTGTCGCTCGTGGATCTGGAACTGAACCCACTGACATCGACCGACACTGTCGTTTCGGTTGAAACGACTTGCTGTAATCGCGACTGGGTTGCCCAACTGCCTTTCGGCGGTGGCGAACCCTACTTGCAACTGGTCGAAGGAGGCCCGGTCCAGCAGGGCTCCTGCTTGATGCCATTCTCCACTACCCGACGCCCATTTGAAGATCACCAACTGCCGTGGCGTCTGGCCTCCATGCTGGCATTAAACCACCTTTCCATCTCTGATGGACCCGACGGTGCCCAAGTCATGCGGGAACTCCTGCGTGTCTACGATGTTTACCGAGGCCCGACAGATGCGTTTCCTCTCGAGGGTATCCTCTCACTGACAACACAACGTGTCGTGGCACGCACTGTTTCGCATTCAGAGATACGACGCACTGACGGTGGCCTGGTCTCACCCATCGGCTTTGCACAGGGTATTGAAACCACACTGGAGCTCGATGAGCCCGCGTTCATTGGTGTCGGCTTGTTTTTGTTTGCCAGCGTATGGGAACACTTCCTGGGCCTGTACGCATCGATTAACTCTTTTTCCAGCCTCGTCCTGACAACTCCACAACGCAAGGAACTTAAGCGGTGGCCACCGAGGAACGGCACGCAAGTGCTCTGATCGATCGCGTCTTGAATCGCACCACTCAGTTTGATTTCTTTCAAGTTGTGCGATTGTTAGAGCTAACAACCACTCTGTACCCTGACGAGGTAGATTCGTCTCCAACTACGGACCCGAGCCGCCGTGACACTATTCTCTTTGGTTCCGACAAGTCTCTCGGATTTAACGGGCAGGCGATTTCTTCGGTAGAGTGGAACCAGGGTCAACAACGCTTCCAGGTTACCAGCACACCTTTGGCATTAATCGGTGCCACGGGAGTGCTGCCTGACTATTTCACGCAGGAGGTCACCAGCCGAAGCCGCAACAACGATCAGGCCCTCCAGGCCCTGCTTGATCTATTCCATCAACGTGTCCAACAGCTGCTTTTCAAAACGCTTGGGAAACACCAGACCACCTATGACTTTGAGACTCGGAGACGATTCACACGGGACGATTCCGATACACTCGGCCACTGTCTCCAGCGTCTGGTGGGACTTGCACATACGCCACAGCAATGGCGTGATCTGAAGCTCCACAACCTGGTCTTTTATGCCAGCTTGTTCCTGCATGGAAACCGTTCCGCCAACGGCATGGAGGCTCTCATCAAAGAGTACTTTTCGGCGCCGACAAAGGTCCGTCAATTCCAAGGCCAATGGCTGCAATTGTCAACAACGGATCAGTCACGAATCAGCGCACAACCTGGCCGGAGTCGCTACGCAAGACTAGGAGTTGACTTCACTCTCGGCACGCGCGTGTGGGACCTGCGAAGTTCGTGTCGGATCGTGCTCGGGCCGCTGACACGGCAGCAATTCCAGGAATTAATGCCCGGTCAACCGACTCACCTGCAGCTCGGTGAACTGACCCGCCTGTACGGCGGCAGCGCACTGGAATTCTCGCTGCAACCCGAACTCGCTGAAACCGAAATGGCCCCGTGGCAACTTGCCACAAACGGCAGCTGGGGTCGATTGGGATGGAGCACCTGGCTCCATTCCGAAACACCGCAAAAACAACCGACCTCGGCGCCCATTATTCCACTAAATTAAAAACCTGCGTACACGACACTTATTTACAAAACCACCCACACGGCCTATACTCCCTATTGCACCAACAACTCCCCTTACCCCCATTCTACTAACCAAAGAGTTCAGGAGAGCGTATAGATGCCTAGCAATATCATCATGTTGGCCACAGGTATTAAAGGTAATTGCAAGGTCGAAGAGTACAAGGATGGCATGTATCTCGACAGCTACGCATTTTCCGTCGGCAAGCACATCAACGCAGACCGTGCCATTTACGGTGGCAATGATGGTTTCACTGCCTGGTCAGACGTTACCATCTCCAAGCCAGAAGACCAATCAGACTTCCTGCTGCTGAAAGCTGCCGCACTTGGCACTCACATCGACGACGTGAAGATCGTGGTCCTGTCCGAAGAAGGTGGTTCAACGGATAACAAGCCCCACGAAGACAAAGTGATCCAAATGACGGAAGTGATTCTTCAAGAAACATCCGTTGACGGGTATGCCAATGCACTGTCATCGCGTTCATACACGCTGAGCTGGTCCAAACTTCGTATGGAATTCAAGTTCCGTGAAGAAGACGGGACCACCGGCACGCCTTCCAGCGGTGACTTTGGCCAAGATCGGGTTGAACACAACCACGCCGTGACGGAAGGTGATTTCAAGGATCCGTAATCCGGATCGGCACCAGTTCCTCCTCAGTTACCTGAAGACGACGCCTGGCAAAACATCACCGGGCACGGCAACTCTCGTAACAGAGCTTGCCCTGTCAGCTCAGAAAAGCTGTTGGCAAACACTGCTGCCATTGACAGCCCACTCAGATCTGGCAAGCCCGCCGTCACTGGGGGTACCTCCATGGCCGGCATGGTCACATCGGGCGTTTCTATGCTCGGTACCTCCATGCCGGGCATTTCCATCCCCGCCCCACCCATTCCAGGAGCTTCCACACTCGGCATCCCCATCTCCGCTCCGCCCATTCCAGGAGCTTCCACACTCGGCATCCCCACCTCCGCTCCGCCCATTCCAGGAGCTTCCACACTCGGCATCCCCATCTCTGCTCCGCCCATTCCAGGAGCTTCCACACTCGGCATCCCCATCTCTGCTCCGCCCATTCCAGGAGCTTCCACACCCGGC